>JAESGR010000426.1_pt1 | contig 34399 bp, 28 predicted proteins | sample 9269771 | NCBI WGS metagenome assembly JAESGR01 (sample SAMN15739572, study PRJNA653492) | algae metagenome | isolation source: Chroococcus sp. CMT-3BRIN-NPC107 and co-occurring heterotrophs from well... | place: USA: Clark Mountains Wilderness, California | collected 2010-04-18 | reverse complement strand
GAAGTTGAGATAGCCGCGCTTGATCTCGATGCTGCCGGTCACCACCGGCTCGGCAGCGGTCCCTTTGATCCGCAGGGTTCCACCCCATTCCGATTCGAGGCCCCGCCCCCGCACGAAGATGCGCTCGGGCATGTCGACCGTGATGTCGAGATTGGCTTGGTAGCCGAGCCCAGCCGTTCCATCCTCCGACTCGGCCGGCGCACCCGGACCGGTTGTCGGCTCAATGACAGGAATCGTTCCGCCCGTTCCGCCGTCGGGAATGGAGATTTCTGCCCGATCGACCAGGAAGCGCCCCGTGACATTGGCAGCCGCACTGTCGCCGGTAACGTTCAGGTCTCCTCCCAGCCGCAGGAGGAGATCGTCGCGATAGACCGGCCGGAACTCGTCCAGGCGGATCGACACCTGGAACGGCAGGTGCGGCCGGCCCAGGTCGACATTGCCACTACCGCTCAACCGGCCTGACCCACCATCAGTCGCGCTCAGCCGCTCGATGCGGATCTGGCGGCCGGTGGCCTGGAGGGCAAGGTCCAGATTGCGCAGGGCCACACCACTGCCGGTGTCGGCGAATGTGGCATCGCGAATCTGCAGGCTGCCGTTGGCGGCTGGCTGGTTAAGCGTCCCCGACAGATGCAGGTCGCTGACCAGCGCGCCTTGAACGCGCTGCCCATCGAGTGCGGCGAAGCGTGCAATCCGGGCGAGATCGGCGGAGCCGGTCAGTGCGCCGGCCAGTGGACCATCGGGTGGGAGCGCGACGTTGAATGGCTGTAGCGACAGCGTCAGCGGAGCCTGAGCCCTAAGCTGAAGTGGCGCCTGGCCGAGACCGCTGACATTCAGTTCGCCGCTCACTTGGCTGCCAGTCGTGTTCGCCGTGAGGTCGAGATCGAGTGGCGTCCCGGTCGCGACGGTGCCGTCGTTGACCCCGATCCCGCGTCCCCTGCCGGTAAGCTCGATCCGCGGAGCGCGAAGAGTGCCGGCCAGCGCCAGGTCCGCCTGGACCTGCCCTGACAAGGGCGGCACACCCAGGCTCTGGAGCGCAGCCAAGTCCAGGCCACGTAGCCGGATCGATCCATCGGCACGTTCACTGGCGAGGGCGACACTGCCAGACAGGCTCGCCTGGTCGTAGCGCAGGTCCAGGTTCGACAGGGCGGTGCGCGTCGGCGACAACTCGATCCTGGCTGCCTGTTGCAGCCGGAGCGGCTTGTCGGCGATGGTGCCGGCGAGCATGGTCAAGTCGACGACGGTGCGGTCACCGTCGCGCCGGACGTTGGCACCCGCCTCGATCTGGAGCGGCACCGTGGCCTTGCCGTTGGTGCTCGCCGTGACGGTCAGTGCTTCGAGGGAACCGCTGGCGCGTAGCGTCGTGCGGGTTAGCTCTACGCCTGGGCGCTCGATGCCATCGGCAACCAAGTCGGCGCGCAGGCCGGGCGTGGCCAGCAGATCGCTCAGCGCCGCTTCGACGGTAAGCGCATCGACCGTCACCACGCCAGGCATGCCGAGGCCGTTGCCCCTGACGGATGCCTTGGCACTCTGTCCTGCAGCTCCGTTCGCCTGCAGGTCCAGATCGAGCCGCCCCTGCAATGGCACCCCGGCGAACGGCTCCAGCGCCCCCAGATCCCTCACCCCGCCGACCAGCTTGCCGGTCGCCGAAACGGGAGCCGTCTGGATCGTGAAATCGCCGTCCAGCGCCAGCCGCCCTGGGCCACGCAGCTCGATCGTCGGCAGTGCCACCACCGGGCCATCCTTGCGGAACCTGGCCTTCAGGGTTAGGGGCTCCTGGCCAGGGGCGACGGCAAGTTCCAGCGTACCGCCCGGGGCGGCAATCAGATCCTCGCCGTCGAGCCGGGCCGTCACCTTGCCTAGTCTGCGCCCGGCGGCATGGATGTCCTCCCCGTCCAGGCGGACCTGAATCTTAGGCTGGGCCAGACTTCTATCCGCGGTCATGTCCACACGAACCCGCCCAGCCAGATCCGTAGCAGCGATGGCGGATGCCTTCGACAGGTCGGGCATGTCGACCTGCAGCGTACCCTGCAGTGCCTCGTCGCCAAGGTTGTAGGCTCCGCTGCCGGTCGCTGACAGCGCAGCCATCCGCAACTCCATCCGTGCGAGTTGAGCTAGCCGGATGCCGCTATTGTCTTCCGCAGGGGCGATGCTCCCCTCCATGTCCAGCGTGACCTTGTCTCCGACCAGGTCGGCGTATCGAGCAGGCAGCCCGGACAAGCCGTCCGCGCGCACGGCAACGGTTGCCGCCGGTTCGGAGGTGGTCCCTGTCGCCCTGACTTGCAGATCTGCGCTTCCGTGGGGCTCTCCACCCAGCCAGCGGCCGAGGAAGGCCAGATCCTCGGCCCGTCCATTCAGGACGCCGCTGATCGCGCCGCTCGTGGGTACATAGCTGCCCGTACCGTCGACGACGGCGGATGCCGTCTGCAGTTCGAGCTGGTCGAGGGAGAGGGTGCCATCCTCACGTCGCGCGGCCCGCGCCTGCAAGGATGGCGAAGAGCCCAGCACCGCCGCCACATCGTCGGGCAGGCCAGCAAGCTCATTGACTCGCAGCTGTGCCGTTCCGGCCGGTGCTGACGAAGTTCCCGTAACATCGACGTCGAGGTTGGCCCGACCAGCCAGAGGCTGCCCTGCCAGGGCGGCAAACCTGCCAAGATCCGCCGCGACTGCCTTGATGCTGGCCGAAACCGGCCCGCCGTCCAGGTCGACCGCTCCCTGACCGTCCAAGGTGACGGCCGCCGTCTCGGCGGACAGATCGTTGACGGTGATATGGCGGAAATCTTCGATCAATGCCTGGGCGGCGACAGTCACCTGCGGTCCCAGGACCTCCCGGAATTGGAGCGGCAATCCATCGAGCTCGGCCAGCTTCAGCGAGAAGCTGCTGTCACCGTCGCCACCGCCGGCATCCGTCGTGGCAAAGGCAAGGTCAAGCGAGCCATGGCCGGCCAGCGCCTGCCAGTCCGGCGGAAGGAACGGCTGCAGCACGCCTAACGACGGTACATCGCCCCGCAGCGTGCCGTTGCCCTGCAGGCTATCTGTGTCGATATCTGCCTGGCCACGCAGGGTCGCACCCAGTCCGACGACGTTCAGCTCGGCGAGCCGCACCTGTCCGTCCCGCTCGGCCGCTCCTGCCGCAGAAAGCGTCAGCGGTCCCTCCTCGGGCATGTCGACTCCCGGCAAGTCCAGCCCGGATGCCGTAGCCGTCAGATTGAAGTCACCCGAATCGAGCGTTTCGCCCAGCGGCGAACCAGCCTGCAGGTCCAGCTCGCTGTCCAGCTTCGCCAGGGAGATCTGGTTGAACCTGAAGTCGGCGCCGTCCAGGCGCAGTTCGGCGGCGGGTTTCGCGCGCGTGCCACCCAGTGACAGGATCGCCTGCAGCCTTCCGTCCAGATCGGTGCCGGCCAAGCCTGCGAAGCTGCCAAGATCCGGAATGTCGGCCGTGAACCGGCCGCTCGGGCCATTCTCGTCGGCCGGCACCCTTGCTTGTCCGGACAACTGCAAGGCCGCCAGAACGACGCGAAGCTGGTCGAGCTGTACGGCGCCGTCACCAGCGACATGACCACGCAGCGCAAGGTCCACCTTGTCACCCACCAGCGGTTGCATGTCGGCCGGAAGCAGGCCAGCCGCAGGACGCACCTCGCCGTCGATCCCGACCGTTGCCTGATCAGCGATCCCAAGCATGAGGTCGGCATCGGCCGCTGCCACGTTCGCGAGATCCAGGTCGAGCCGACCGCGCCAGTCGTCGAGTGGACCATCGCCCCTGATCGAGAGCTGGAGATCGCCCGCATGCGGCAGCCCGGCCAGCTTGCCGGTCAGGCCGCCGGTCTCGCTGGCCGTCAGGTCGACGTCCAGGTGCTGGGTGGCGAGGTCGACGATGCCCGACAGCGCCAGCGTGAGATCGGGCTGGTCGATCCGCCGCAGGTCGAGGCGTGTATCCACGACCTTGCCATCGTTCCTGGCAGTCAAGGCGCCGTCGAGTGTCAGTACCGCCGGTTCGCCAAGCACGGGCCGGGCCAGCTCGATCCGGTCGATATGGAGCCTGTCGACCAGCAGCTTCGGGATCGATCTCGGCAGTGCCGTCGGGTCGGGCAGCGAGAACGGTTCGGGCGGTGGCTCCGGTGAGGTGGAAACAGGGGTGCGCAGCATCGCGATGCGCTGCGCACCGATATTGCGGACATGGACGACGCCGGCGAACAGCTCGGTCCAGGCCACGTCGAGACGGGCCTGATCGGCCTCCAGCCAGACCCCTTGGCGGTCGGCGAGCGTCAGCCGCCCCATGGAGGGGGAGAAGGGGATGGATCCGCCGAGGCCGGTGATCTGCACCTGCATGTCGGTGTCGGCGGTCAGCTCCGCTACCTTCGCGGCGAGCCAGGATTGCACGACCGGCAGCTGCACGGCCGCAAGCAGAACGACCATCAACAACAACGGGACCGCCACCAGGATCCCCAGGACGGTCGCTCCGCGACGCAGCCACTTCAACCGACCATGCTCCTTTTCACCCCGTGACCTTGCCAGATCGGCACCTTGAGGACCAACGGCGGGTGAATCCCCGACGTTCCTTCCATGCCTGACTTGTACGTGGATCGGCGGTCAGAAGGCCTGCCCGATGCTCACATAAACCTGAAAAGCATCGTCGATGCCGGAACGGCGGTGCACCGGCACCGCCACGTCCAGGCGGACCGGCCCGATCGGCGTGTAGTAGCGGGCGCCGATGCCGGTGCCGACCTGCAGTTCGCCGCCGGAGAGAGGCACCGGATCATCGAAGGCAGAGCCGGCATCGATGAAGGCCACGAGCCCGAAGGTCTCGTTGATCCGCCAGCGGATCTCGCTGTTGACCTCGACAAGCGACAGGCCACCCAGCGGATCGTCATCGGCATCAAGGGGGCTTGCCAGCTGGTAGCCGATGCCGCGGACGGAGCCGCCACCGCCGGCATAGAAACGCTCGTCCGGCGGCACGTCATCCCTGTTCTGCGCCGTGATCGTGCCGATCGAGCCCCGCAAGGCCAGGACGAACCGTCGATCGTCGGTGAGCGACAGGTAGTGGCTGTAGGTGCCTTGCGCTTTCACGAACGCCGCGCCGGATCCGAGGGTATCGAAGTACGGCCCGGCATTGACGACGAGCCGGCCGCCGGTCGTGGGATCCAGGAAATTGTCGGTGGTGTCCCAGTTCAGACCGGCCGGGAATGACACCAGGCCATAGGTTTCCCTGCTGCCCTCCTGCTCCACGTTGGACAAGCGGTAGGAGACGCCGAGTGTGCCAGTGAGGCGGTCGCCCAGCCTGCGCTCGATCGCGGTGCCGATCTGGATCGAATCGCTGGTGTAGGCCTCGACGTCCTCGTGCTTGATCGAGCTGTCGATCAGGAGACTCTGCTGGCGTGCAAGGAAGTCGGGTTTGCGGAACTGGCCGACCAGTGCGTAGCGTTCAGCCGAAATGAGCGCGCTTACCGCGACACGCTCGCCGGCGCCGAAATAGTTGCGGTGCTCCCAGGACGCCGACACGCCTGGGCCCTCGTCGGTACGGTAGCTGGCGCCCGCGGCGATCGAGCGGGGCGCGCGCTGGCTGGTGACGAACTGGACGGGCAGTCGGCCCGTCTCGTCCAGCTGATCGGGGGTGATCACCCGAACGGTCGAGAACAGCTGCGTATCCACGAGGTCGCGCCGGGATTCTTCCAACGCATCGGGCGAATAAGGCTCGTTCTCGTGAATGCTCAGGCGGGCACGCAGGAAACCCTCGTCGATCCCCTCGATGCCGGTGAAGGTAATGGCACCGAAATTGGCGGCAGGGCCGGGTTCCACGGACAGAACCAGATCGAGCGTTCCCCTGGTGGGATCGATCTCTGCGCTGCGCTGCCCGATCTTGACCAGAGGGCGGCTTTGCCGGCGGACGATATCGACCAGGCGCTGCTCCGCCGAGAGGATGGCTTCGGCATTCACCGGTGCGCCATCCACCAGGCCCAGCTCTTCGGGGGAGGGAAGCTTGACTGCCGACGTGTCGGGTCCGACCGCCTCGATGCGGGGCTGGTTCAGCCGGTAGCGTTGGCCCGGCTGCAGCGTGAAGATCAGCTCACGCGGCCGTAGCGGATCGCTCGCTTGAGCGGCATTCTCGACGTCGGTCCCGTCGGCCGGCGCGTCCTCGAGACGCCACTCCACCTGCCCGTCATAGTAGCCGAGCGACTGCATCGCGCGGGTCAGGTTGCCGACATCCCGGAGGGCACGCTGCGTCAGGACGAGTTCGTCGACCGGGGGCTGTTCCTCCCCGCGCTTGGCATCCGAAGCCCGGTCGAGCATCGCCGACAGCTCAGGGTCGATAGGTCCCTGGAACTCCACCGTATACGGGATGCCCGGATCGGGCTCCTGCATCGCCAGCTCGTCGTCCGCTTCCTCCGCACATGCGCCGAGGGCCAGCAACAGGCAGACAAGTGCCAGCCGGAACACGGTTCTGGTGGAGAGCCGCTCGAAGAGGTTCACGCGCGGCCTGCCAGCGGCTTGCTTCGAGATGGCCCCTGGTTTGCAGGGATGTTCTTCTTGCCGAGCACTTCCTGCATGGTTCCTGTTGTACGGCCGACGTCGGGCACACATTCGAGACTGACGCCGGACACCGCAAACGAGAAATGGCAGGTGGGACCCGGTTGCCCCGGTGCTGGCTGGTATGAACATCCATCCAGAAACAACAAGCATGTCCGGGAGGTTCCAGCGCATCGCCGTGATCGCTGATACCAGCGATCTGCCTCTCTAGCTCATCTCTTCGACGTTCGTCTGGAGATACCAGCGCTGGTCCTCCTCCAGGCCGACCGCGCTCAGTTTTCCGGTCCAGCAGGCTCCGGTATCGATCCCGATGCGATGACGCCGCTCGGTCGGATGAGTTTCGACCGTATGTCCGTGGATCACCACCTTGGGCAGTTCGCCCGGATGGCTCAGGAAAGGCTCCCGAACCCAGAGCAGGTCCTCGACCGACTGCTGGTCGAGGGGCTTGGTCGGCATGACCCCAGCATGCACCATGAAATAGTCGCCGATGGAAAATCCCAGCTCCAGTCCGCGCAGGAACCTGCGGTGCTGTTCTGGAACGCGCAGGCGCATGGCTACCTGTGCCTCGACGAACCGCTCCTCCTCGGCCTTGGTGGGATCAATCCGCACGCCGTAGCTCAGGAGGGTCGCGTCGCCCCCGTGCTTGTACCAACTCGGTCCATAAGCCGGGTCATCCAGGAACTCGCGCAGCCAGAGGTCATGGTTGCCCATGAGGTGGATCGCCTGGAAGCCCTCGGGCGGTCCCATGATCAGGTGCTGGAGAACCTGGCTGCTTTCCGCCCCCCGGTCCACATAGTCGCCGAGATAGACGATCCAGGCCCGGCAGCTGTCGCCCCGACCGTAATGGTCGTCTGCCACCATCTGCTCGAGCTGGCGGAGCAGCCCGAGTCGCCCGTGCACATCGCCGACCACATAGACCCGGATTCCACGGGGCAGGCGGGGCGAGCGACCGCCCACGGACGGCGTAGGCCTTGCAGCCTCCTCTCGCCCCTTCCGAAACAGCCTCGTCAGCAAACCCGGTCCCACCTCGTCCAATGCCCCGACCAGCCTCGTCTCTGCTTGTGGCCCTTCGACCACAACCGGTTGCCGCAGCGGCATTCAGCGCCCGCTGTCGGCTATAGACGGTGGCCGTGTCGGTTGTCAGCGCCATCCTCAGATGTCTAAAGATCGTCCGATCGAGATGCACCGGCGGCCTTTCCCCGGAAGCTTACTTCAATGTGCCTTCGGCCACGAAGGCGAACGTAGAGGATCTTCCTGATGCGCTTGTCCTTGCTGAGCACCACGGCTCTGGGTGCGCTGCTCGTGCTCTCAAGCGCTGCTCTCGCCCAGCAGACAGGGGGCCAGGCTGCCGGGGGGCAGTCCGGTGGATTCATCGCATGGCCCGACAGCGAGGACGACGACGACGACAACACCATCGGTCGGGCGCAGCAGCTTCTGGACAACCGCTATCAGGTGAGCGGGCAGGAAGTTAATCCGAACGTTGCCGTTCAGGATCGTCCGCGTCCGGATTACGACCCGCTCGGGATCCGGGCCGGGACCTTCCTTCTCTTCCCGAGCATCGATACCTCGATCTCCTTCGACAGCAACGTCAATGCGACGGAGGACGACGAGGACAGCGACATCATCCTGGGGGTCACGCCGGAGATCAACGCCACCAGCACCTGGTCGCGTCATCAGTTGAATGCATCGGCCTATATTGATGGCGGGAAGTACCTCAGCGAAGACCAGAACGACTTCCTCGATTTCGGCCTGGGTGTCGGCGGGCGGTATGACGTCTCCCGCGCGGGGTCATTTCGTGCTCAGGCGTCCTATGATCGCTTGCATGAAAGCAAGGACGACCCAGATCGCGTCGTTTTTGGTGACAGCGAGATCGCCGAGTACGACCGCTACGTGGCCAGAGGCGGTTACCAGCACCGGTTCAACAGGATCACGCTCGCCGGCGACCTCCTCTACCGGCTGTACGACTACGACTCGTTCGAGGTTGATGGGCAGACGGTCGACCAGAGCGTCCGAAACAACCAGCAGTACGGCGGAAACCTGCGCGTCGGTTACGCGCTGTCGCCACGGATCGGCGTGTTCACCCAGGCCAACTATCTCTTCTACGACTACGACAACGAGACTTCTGGCGGGCGAGACCAGGACTCGGAGAAGTATGGCCTCAGTGTCGGCACGTCGCTGGATTTCACGTCGATCCTGTTCGGTGAAGCGTCGATCGGCTACCAGAAGCAGGAGTACAAGAGCGACGCCTTCGAGAACCAGGATGGTCTCTCGGCCGATGTCGCACTGACCTGGAACGTCACGACACTCTCCACACTGCAGCTGATCGGATCTCGTGACTTCCTGCCCTCCAGCTCGGGCGGCACGTCCCGCCTGTCGACCGACGTCGCCCTGGTCGGCCATCATGAACTGCTGCGTAACCTGATCCTCAACGCACAGCTCGTGTACGAGAACGAGGACTACGAGCAGACCACCTTGGAGCGCGACATCTACACGGCGGGCTTTGGTGCAGACTACCTCCTCACTCGCAACTTCAGTGCTGGTGCCGAGTACGAATTCCGGACGCAGGACTCGACGTCCGAGGGTGGAGACTACGACAAGCATGTCGTGATGCTGAGGCTGCGTGCGCAGATGTAGGCAGTGGTGACTGCGGCAACATCCGCAGCCACGGCAACGGCAGGATCCTTGCCTAACGCGCTGGCAGGCCACAGAATGTGGTTGCATGGAGCCATGACATAACTTGGCCCTCGCCTGACCTTGGGACGTTCCGCATGACGCGCTCGATGACCATGAAACTGGCTATGCTGGTTCTCCTGGCACTTTCCGCTATCGGCTTGTCCGCTTGCGGCGCCGGTACTTCTACACCCCCTAACGTCGTCGGCTCGGCCGAGGCACCGGAGGTCGTGCCGACTACCGAATATCAACTCGGCAGCGGTGACCGGGTGCGGGTCATCGTCTTCCGTCACGAGGATCTGTCCGGCGAGTTCCAGCTGGATGGCACCGGCCGCTTCGCGATGCCGCTGGTCGGCACCATCGACGCCAACGGCCTGACCACCCGCCAACTCGAAGAGGCGATCCAGAAGGCCTACACGGACGGCGAATATCTGATCCAGCCGCAGATCAGCGTCGCGGTCACCAACTTCCGACCGTTCTACATTACAGGTGAGGTCAATCGGCCCGGTTCCTACGAGTATGTGGACGGCATGACCGTGGACCAGGCGATCTCCCTGGCAGGCGGGTTCGGCTATCGGGCGGCCAAGGACGAGGTGATGCTCAAGCGCGGCGGCTCGAATGCTCCGAGCGTGATCGTCGCGGGCGGACAGCGCGTGTCGCCCGGTGACATCATTGAGGTACCCGAGCGCTTCTTCTGATCGGGCCGGCAGGGCGCCGGCGGCTCCGTCGGTGCCCGCCATGCATGAGAGCCGGGGGCGAAGGATGAAATCGTTCTTCGCGTCCGTGGCCGCCTATCGTGACCGCCGCATCCTGTTCGTGCTGCTGCTGGGGTTCTCCAGCGGCTTGCCGCTTCTCCTGGTTCTGTCGACCCTGAGCGCACGCCTGCGGGACGCGGAGATCAGCACGGGCACGATCGGGCTGTTCGCCTACGTGCTGGCACCCTACACTTTCAAGTTCGCCTGGGCACCGCTGGTCGATCGGGTGCCGGTTCCCGGCCTGACCCGTCTCCTGGGCCGCCGACGCAGCTGGCTGCTCGTCACCCAGGCTGGGCTGATCGGCTCGATCGCGATCCTGGCTCAAGTGGATCCGGCTCAATCCACCCTGAGCACGGCGTGGGCCGCTCTGGCCGTGGCATTCTTCGCCGCGAGCCAGGACATCGTGATCGACGCTTGGCGCGTTGAGGTGCTTCCAACCGAGAAGCTGGGAGCGGGAGCGGCCGTCGTCGTCGTCGGCTACCGCATCGGAATGTTCGTCGCGGGCGCGGGCGCGCTCTTTCTGGCGGACCGGCTTGGCTGGGCGGAAACCTATACGGTGATGGCCTGGCTCGTCCTGGTCGGCGTGGCTGCGGCGCTGCTGGCGCCAGAACCGTCAGCTCCGTCCGCGCCGGCAGAGGCCGATGTGAATCTCATGGGCTGGTTCGCCCAGGGCGTGGTGGCGCCGTTCAAGGACTTCTTCGCCAGGCGCGGAACGACCGTAGGCTGTATGATCCTGCTGTTCATCTCGCTCTACAAGGCGTCGGACGTCATGCTGACGCTGATGGCCAATCCGTTCTACCTCGACCTTGGTTTTACCAAGACGGACATCGCGGAGGTCTCGGGGACATTCGGGCTGTTCGTCGGCCTGTTCGGTGGTGTGCTGGGTGGTGTGGTGGCCTATCGCCTGGGCCTTCTGCGCGCGCTGCTGGTCACCGGGCTGCTGCAAGGCGCCTCCAACCTGACCTTTGCTGGGCTCGCCGTGCTGGGTCCGGTCAAGCCTGCCTTCTATGCCGCGATCCTGGTGGAGAACCTGACGGGCGGCATGGGGACCGCGGTCTTCGTCGCCTACCTTTCCTCCCTGTGCACGACCCACTTCACGGCGACGCAGTACGCCCTGCTGACCTCGTTCATGCAGCTGTTTGCCAAGTTCGTGATGGTCCCGTCGTCAGGCTTCGTGGCGGAGGCGATGGGATGGCCCGGCTTCTTCGTGCTGTCCGCCCTGCTCGCCCTTCCGGGCCTTGGACTTGTCCTGTGGCTCCGGCGGCAGGTCGAGGTTACAGATCGGCCCGTGCCTCGTGCCGGGCTCGAAGCTAGTTCCGGATGATCACCCGGCAGTCCCCGCCGTCATCCTTCAATCCCTTGCAGAGCGCTTCGGCATCGGCGCGTGCCATGTAGGGTCCCACCAGCAGCCGATAGAACCGACCGCGACCCTCAATATCCACGAAGGTCGCCGGCAGGCGATCGGTCGTGCCAAGCCGCCTGTACCGCTGACGCAGCGCCAGCCAGGCCGCGTCGATCTCGCTTTCGCTTCTCAATGCGACCAACTGCACCGCATAGGTTCGTCCAGACTTTCTAGCCGGTGTCCTCGCCTGCTCCGTAGTGGCTGTCTTCGGCAGGTCGGGCTGTGGCGACGCCTTCGGCAGTTGGGCGGTTTCGACCGCGGCAGTGGATGGCCTCGGCATGCTGCGCAGCCTGGCCTCGGTGTTGCGCATTTGCCGGGTGAGCGGATGCCGGTCGCCCAGGGCCCGCTCGGCCACATAGGCGGCCCTGGAGGCGAGTGCCTGCGCCACCTCCAAGTCGCCCGCCGCGGCCTCGGCCAGTGCCAGGTTGTAGGCGGCACGCGCGGTGTCCGGATGATCCTTGCCCTGCGAATTCTCAGCAGCCGCGAGAGCGGCGCGATGAGCGTTCAAGGCTCCGGCCTGATCGCCCTTTGCGGCAAGCACCAAGCCCAAATTGTTCAGCGTGGCGGCCGCCGCCGCGCTGCCGGCCTCGCCCTGCTTTTGGTCGATCGCGTAGGCGCGGCGCAGCAGCTTCTCCGCTTCCGGCAGCTGGCCCGCACGGCGCAAGGCTTCCGCCAGATTGTTCAGGTCAAGGGCAAGTTCAGGGGAGTCATCGCCATTGCGCTCTTCCGACAGCTCGACCGCACGGCGCAGCTTGGGGATCGCCGCGTCGAGGTCGCCTTTTCGATAGAGATCGACGCCCTCCAGATAGGCATCCAGAAGTGGATCTCCCGAAGCATGGACAGCCGCAAGCGCGGAAAGGCATAACAGTGTCGCCGTCAGCAGGATCGACGTGACACGCTTGCACAGCTGTTCGATGCTGCGTACCGGACGCATCGTCTGCGCCAATGGAACCCCCGACGACATGTCCACGGACAAGTGCTTGTGCCCTCCCTCACTCTAGCCCGGATCTGCCGCGAGATCAGCCTCGGCATCGTGATCGTGTTCGTCACGATAGGTGGCCCGGCCAAGGCGGACGAACATGCCGCTGGAACATGCCGCACGGCCGTTCGTGACCCGGCCCTGCGGATCGAGGCCTGCACAAAGGCAATACGGGAGGTGTCGCAGGAGGACACCGTCTCCAAGGCGGAGTTCCTGCGCTACCGTGCGATTGCCCGCCGGGCCAGCGGTGCCGTTGATGATGCCCTGATCGATCTGGACGAGGCGATCAAGGTCCAGCCCGACCACGCCGGAGCCTGGTTGATCCGTGCCGCAATCCGCCAGGATCTCGGCAACATCGACGGAGCACTGAGCGATGTGGAGCAGGCGCAGGCACTCAGCCCCAGGTCACCCCAGGTCTGGCGCCGCCGCGGCGTGCTGCTGGACGAGAAGGGGGAGTTCGACCGCGCCTATGCCGCCTTGAATCGCGCCCTAGAGCTGAACCCCCGCTACGCCGAGGCCTATTTCGACCGCGGCGACCTGCTGCGGCGTGAAGGCTATCTCGTCGAGGCGATCGACGACCTTACCACGGCCATCGAGCTGGCACCGCGGATGGCCATCGCCTGGAATGCACGTGGCAGCACCTGGGCAAACCTGGACGACAACCAGCGAGCTCTTGCCGACTTCAATCAGGCCATCGATCTGCGGCCCGAGTTCGCGGACGCCTATGTCAACCGTGGCTCGATACGCTGGCGGCTTGCCGACACCGAACGGGCCCTCTCGGACTATGGTCGGGCGATCGAGCTCGACCCCGCCAACGTCGATGCCTGGCTCAACCGTGGCCGTGCCTTTGAAGCAATGGGCCGGGTGGACGAAGCCCGCCACGACATGGAGATGGCGACCGCGCTCGGGGCCAGGCAACGGGCTGCCAGGGAGGACGCCCAACGCACCGCCTCGGCGGACAACGGCCCCGCCCAGCAAGGTGCCTTCTACATCACCACGCGCGCGGTGAATTACCGGCTAGGCCCCAGCACCCACGCCAACCGGCTGGGCAGCCTGGCTAGTGGGGAACGGGTCCAGGTCGTGGGCGAGCGGCAGGGCTGGCTGGAGATCAGCGTTCCTACGGGGGGACGCGGCTACGTCTGGCACGAGTTCCTCGAGCTTGAAAAGTGACGGCGGCCGGTCCCGATCCGGCGGTTCCGCGGCGGGCCCTGGTCACCGGCTCGGCGAGAAGGCTCGGTCGCGCCATGGTCCTTGCCCTGGCGGCGGATGGCTTCGACATGGCCTTGCACGGCCGCCAGCTGGACGACGACCTGCAGCGTCTGGCCGACGAAGTGCAGGCGCTGGGCAGGCGGACCTGCACCGTCACGGGCGATCTCGCCGATCCGGGCGGGTGCCAGCGGCTGCTGGATGACAGCGAGGCCGCGCTCGGTCCGATGGGCGTGCTGGTCAACAGCGCTGCCACCTTTCCCGATGACCGCCTGATGACCATGCAGGCAACCGTGACCGGGGAGGTCCTGGCGGTCGACCTGGTCTCGCCGCTCGTGCTGAGCCAGGCTTTCGCCTCGCAGCTTCCGGCTACGGCTCACGGGGTGATCGTCAACATGCTGGATCAGCGCGTGCTGAAGCCCACCGCGCGCCGGTTCTCCTATACGCTGGCCAAGACGGCGCTGTGGACGGCAACGCGCATGATGGCGCGGGAACTGGCGCCCCGTATTCGCGTCGTAGGAATCGGTCCGGGGGTCGCCATCCGCGACGTAGACATGGACGAGGAAGCCAGTGCCCGCCTGGCGGCCCGCGCTCCGCTAGGTCAGACTGGAAGCACCGAGGAAGTCGTGGCGGCGCTGCGCTATCTCCTGGCAGCCGGGTCGGTCACCGGGCAGATGATCATCGTTGATGGTGGAATGCATATCGGCTGACGCAGTGGAACGGCAGGCCCGCCTGGTCGCGACCTGAAGCCAGGACAGACAGGCGTCGCCTTGATGGGCATAGCCGAGCGTGCTTTCCACGGCATCCACGCCGATCGAACGGGCCATCGCCATACGGTCAGCATCGTTCGCCCCCATCGCCACGGTCCGGATGCCAAGGCAACTCGCAAGCGCCGTCACGGACTGGAACATCGCGCGCTTTTCGCGGCTGCCATGAGGATCGAGCGCTTCCTCGCAAAGGCGCAGGGCCGCGGGGCGAAGACTTGTCAGCAACGCCAAGGGGGTCACCCCGCTGCCGAAGCGATCGACGGCGAGCCGCACGCCTGTCTCGCGGAAGGCCGCGATGCCATGACCGCCCCTCGTCAGGTCATCGACGAACTGGGCCTCATCGATCTCGATCTGCAGCCGTGCCGGAGACAGGTCATACTGTCTCATGCGGGCGCCGACCTGCTGGGCGAGGTCGGCCCAGGCCAGGGGCCGGCGGGACAGCATGGGGATTGCGACCTCCACCTGCGTGAACCCATGTCGCTGCCATGCCTGCAGTTTCTGAACGGCTTCGCTCAGCAGCTGCTCGGTCAGCCGATCGATCAGGCCCGCTTCTTCCACCAGGGTCCGCAGCGCGAGCAGGTCGACCATGCCGGAGCGCGGATGATGCCACGTAGGTCGCATGCCTACGACGATCCTGCCAGGAGCAAGGGCAATCTGCGGCCGCAGACTGATCGTCACGGCGTCTGCTGCGCAGGCATGCGCCAGCTCCTCGGCTTCCGGCCTCGCTGCCACCCTGGCCTCACCGTGCCAGGCGCATCCGTTGCCGCCATCGTTCTTCGCCCGGTACATTGCGGCGTCGGCCAGACGGATCAGCTGGCCGGCATCCGCGGCGTGGTCGAGGAAGATCGCGACACCAATGCTGGCCGTGATCGATGCCGTGTAGGCATCCAGCTGGACCGGCGGCCTGATCGTGTCGAGGAGCTTGCGGATCACGACGGACGCATCCTCGCGCCGTACGATATTGGGCAAGAGTACGCCGAACTCGTCGCCACCCAGCCGTGCCACCGTGTCGCTCTCGCGCACTCGGCTCCGCATCCGCTCGCCGACTCGCTTCAGCAGTTCATCGCCGGATGGATGGCCATAGCGGTCGTTGACCGCCTTGAACCCGTCCAGGTCGATCATGAGCAGCGCGACCTTGCCGTTCCCGCGGCGGGCCAGGGTCAGGGCATGGTCCAGCCGGTCGCGGAACGACGTCCGGTTGGCAAGGCCGGTAAGGTCGTCCAGGCGCGCCTCGATTTGCAGCCGCTCCTCGCGGCGGTGCCGCGCGACTGCGGTTTGGATCGCACGATCGAGGCCCTGGGCGTCCAGGTCCAGCGCATCCAGTACCTCGCTTACCCCGACATCGATCGCTTGGCCGAGTGTGTCGTCGTCGATCCCCGTGGCGACCAGAATGACGGGCGCGGACAGGTCGGCCGCCTGGAGCCGGGCGCAGATGGGCAGGCTGTCGGCCGGGCTGGATTCTGCTGCCAGGACGACAGCATCGTAGGCAGGACCGTTCCGGTTGAAGCTGAGCGGCAGGTGGGACAGGCGCGCGTGGTCGTAGCGGTCCCTGCCCAGGAGGCCGAGCAGGTCGATGATCGCGGCGATCGCATCCTCGTCCTCCCCGATCAGGAGGATCCGCCGCTGAGGCGAATGGCCGAGATCGGCTCGCACCCGGGCGGCGAAGGTGACGACGCTGGACGTGCGCCCTGAGGGGTACGCGTCTCGCCAGAGGCCGGGTGCCTCGAAGAGGCCGCGCGGGCGGCCTTTGCCCGGACCTTCGTCCTGAACCATGAGGCATCCTGATCAACCGGAAGCGGTGGATCCTCGGTAAACCACAGAAACCAAAGGCACAAGCTACAGTTGAATTAGCTATCTCATAATTAACCGCAACGCGATCTTTGCTGGCGGAGCGAGGTGCTCCAACCTCCGTCAGCGGGCGGCGAACTGCTCACGGAAGGTCAATGGAGCCGGATCGACCACCTGTGCCGTACCCTGGTTCACCTCGAGTACCGCCAAGCCCCGTTCGGTCCGCCCGTCCGGCAGCAGGCGGAAGATCCCGGCGCGGCCGACGAAGCCCTGGCTGTCCAGGAACGCGGCCGGGTCGAGCGGGCCAGCGCGCGACTGGCCGGCAACCATCGCGGTGGTGTCGTAGGCCAGCAGTGCCACCGAGCTCGGGCTACGGTTGAACAGGCTGCGGAAGCGCGTTGCGAACTCTTCGGCTCCTTCCGGAGGTGCCCCCGCGAACCAAGTGCCCTGGAGCTGAGGATCCAGCAGGGCGGCCGCATCGTCCTGAATGCGCGAGGTGCCGAGGTGCCGGACGGAGCGTGGATCGATATCATGATAGGCCAGCAACGATGCGACCGCCCGGAGCCGCGCACCACCATCCGCGATCAGGACCGCCGAATCAGGTGCCGACAGAGCGCCGCCCTCTGTTGCCGGTCCGACACCCAGCCCCGTAGCCACCCGTCCCACCGCATCGGTCGGCGTACTATTGCTGGCGTCGTAGGTGGCGATGTCGACGATCCGAGCGGTGCCTGTCGCGCCGACGGCCCGTTGGAAGGCCTGGATCGCCCGGGTCCCGAAGGCATCCGCCGGTGCCAGGGCTGCCATTCGGTTGACTCCGGTCTGGGCCGCGAAGCGCACGACCCGGTCGACCTGCTGCTCGGGACCGAAGCCCATGACCCATATGCCAGGCCTGGCGACGCTGGAGTCGTTGGACAGAGAGAAGACCTCGACGCCTGCGCTGGTGGCCAGCGGCGTCACAGCGACCGTCGATCGTCCAAACAGCGGTCCGATGATAACGTTCGCGCCACTGGCAATGGCCGCGCGCGCAGCCACCGTAGCACCGTCCGGCTCACTGCCCGTATCGAACGGCATCAGCTCCAGCTGGTTGTCGCCAGCGTCGAACAGCGCCATCTGGGCCGCGTCCAGCAGGTCCTGGCCGACAGCAGCGGCCGGCCCCGTAAGTGGCAGCAGGAGCGCCGCCTTGGGCTGCATGGCCATCGCGGGCGGCGTCACCGGCGCAGTCGGCTGTGTTGGCCGCCAGGGAACCTGCCGTTGCGGCGCGCATGCGGCCACGAGCATGATGACGGCCAGCAGGATGGTGGCGGCTGGCGTGATCGTCTTGGCTGGACGCATGACGACGATGACCTCGAGGCGAAGGACAGGGCGCACGTGGCGGACGAACCCGCGGATGAATTCGACGACGAGGAAGCTAGCGGAAGCGCTGCCAAAGGAGAACTCACCGCCGGCCTCTATGTCGTCGCCACACCGATCGGTAACCTCGGCGACACGACTGCGCGTGCCGCCAGAGTGCTGGCGGGCGTGGACCGGATCCTGTGCGAGGATGCGCGCGTGTCCCGGCGTCTCCTTGGGCATCTGGGCCTCAACAGGCCGATGACCGCTTATCATGAACACAATGCCGAGGCGCTCCGGCCGAAGATCCTGGCTCAGCTCGCCGCCGGCGGCAGGCTCGCCCTGATCTCCGATGCCGGCACGCCGCTGATCTCCGACCCGGGCTTCAAGCTGGTCGGCGCCGCGATCGCGCAAGGCAGCAACGTCGTGCCGGTACCGGGTGCTTCCGCCCTGCTGGCAGCCCTGGTCGTGGCCGGCCTTCCGACCGACCGGTTCTTTTTCCAGGGCTTCCTGCCGGCCAGACGAGCGGCCAGGCGAGCCGTCCTTGCGGAGATCGCGGCAGTTCCGTCGACGCTCGTGCTCTACGAGGCGCCGCATCGGCTGGAAGAGGCGCTGTCCGATGCGGCGGACGTGCTGGGCGACCGGCAGGCAGCCGTTTGCCGGGAGCTTACCAAGCGATTTGAGGAAACGGTGCGCGGCAGCCTGCCGGAACTCGTCCGTGTCTTCGCCGGGCGCGGCGCACCGAAGGGCGAGATCGTCCTGGTGATTGGCCCACCCTCAGCGGAAGCGGCCGAGGTGGACGACGCCACGCTGACCGCTGCGTTCGCCGCGGCTGCAGCCAGCATGCCGCCTCGTCAGGCCGCCCGCTTCGTCGCCGCCCAGTTCGGGCTTGATGCCAACGAGGTCTACCGGCGCGTGGCTCGCAAGGACGAAGGATGACCGCCGACCGGATCGGCCGGTCCGCCGAAGGAAGGGCCGCGCTTTGGCTGCGGCTGAAGGGCTGGCAGATCCTGGAGCGGCGATTCCGCACGCCGGTAGGCGAGATCGACTTGGTGGCACGTCGTGGCAGGGTGGTGGCTTTCGTCGAGGTGAAGGCGCGGCCCACCCGGGATGCGGGGCTGGAAGCCGTGGGTGCCAAGCAGCGGCGGCGCTGGCGACGGGCGGCCGATGCATGGCTGGCCCGGCATCCGGCGCAGCAGCAGCTGACTCTGCGCTTCGACCTCATCGTGATCGTTCCCTGGCGCCTGCCATTCCACCTGCAGAATGTCGGCGACATCTACTGACGGCCGAGCAGGCCCTCCAGCAGCTTGCCGGCATCTTCCGGGATCAAGGGCTTGCCGTCCTTCCCGCCCAGCTTGTTCACCTGATCGATCACGCGCTGCACCGTTTTAGGGTCCTTTGCCAACGCTTCGAGCGCTCCCTTCGTGTTCACCGACACGCTGAGGTTCTCGAACGGGCCCGAGATCACGATCGGCACCGTGGGCAACTGTCCGAGCGCGCTCTGCTCCTGGCCGGCCATGGCCTTGGAGACCAGCTCGATCCGGTCGATCCGGCGCGCGCCAAGGTTGATCCGGCCATTGCCCGAGACCTGGAGCGGCGGCGCCTGCCCCGTGACGTCGTTCGACACCGCCATGCCGTTCGCGATAGCGAAACTGGCGCTGGCCTGGTCGATCCGGGTGCTGCCGCCACGCCACCCCTCGCGGGCGAGCACGGCCGCAATCTGCGCCGGATCCCCTGACAGCCGCGTAAGATCGAAGCCCTTGGCTGTCGCTGCGAGCAGCCTGACATCTGCCTTGCCATCCATGTTCCCGAGCAGGCTGTTCACGCTGCGCCCGTCACCGGTCACATCGACATTCAGGGCCAGCCTGCCATCCAGGCTCTCCTCCTCCTTGGTCAGATCCCGGAGCAGCGGGCCGACCTGGACGCCTGAAGCGGCCAGCTTGACCGCCAGGCGGGGGATCTTGTTGGCATCGGCCGCCGAATTGATCTGCCCGGTCAGGGTGCCGTTATACGCACGCACCTCCAGCAACTGGACCAAGAGGTAGTTTGCCCCGGACGTGGTGCGAACCTGACTTGGTCCCAAGGTCAGGCCCGACGTCGTCACGCCGCCCACCCTCAAGGTGACATCCAGGTCGACGGGCAAGGAGGTCGGCAGGTTCAGCGGGGTGTCTGACGGTGCCGGGGGCTCCGGTGCGCCGGTCGGCTGGGCTGCCTGGGCCGCTTGGGCCGGCGGGGCGGCAGCCGGTGCCGGCTCGTCCGGTCGCCTGGGAATGAGCCGCTCAATGTCGACGACACCGGTGTTGAACGCACCTGCTAGCTTGGGCCGGGCTGCGCTGCCATCATACTGGACGGTGCCCGTGCCCTGGAGGAGGTCGCTGGCAAGCTCGGCCGCGCCCAGGCTCACCACCTTGCCGTCCACCTTCAGGTCGCCGGTCAGGGTCAGCTGCCGTGGTAGCGGCGCCTTGGCTGGTACGGTGACCTTTGCCCACTGCAGCGCTTTGCCGACGTCCGGCATTTCGACCCGGATCTTGCCGGAGGGGCTGGTGGACAGCAGGCCGTCCAGGCTCAGCGAAATGGGGCCATCGATCGCGACGCTGCCGGGGCTGGCCGATTTCTCGATCAGCTCGCCGAGTTCCGCGACTCTCAGGTCCAGGTCGACCCTCTCGCCCCGCACCTGCGCATTGCCTTTCAGCGCCGCCGGACCGGCCAGTGCAGGTGCGTCCACCGTCAGGTTGATCGCCTCGACCCGCTCGGCCACGCCCGACCGGGCGTCGGCGTAATCGACCACGCCATCCTCGATCCGCACGTCGCCCAGGGCCAGGTCCGGCAGCGACGATGCGCCGGCGGCCGGATCGGGGGAGGACGACGACGGCTGTTCGGGCGGGTTCGTTCGTGTCGACCAGTTGTTCTGGCCGTTCGCGTCCACGCGCAGCGTCGCCACCGGCTCCGCCAGAATGAGGCGCTCCAGGTCGATCCGGCCGCTCAAGAGCGGCGCCAGCCCCACCACGGCCTCCAGCTTGGCCAGCCGAAGCAACGGTGTGTCCCCCTCGCCAACCCGGATCTGTTCCGCCACCAGCCGTGGCGTCGGGATCAGCGAGAGGGAGACGTCGCCATCGACGGCGAAGGGGCGGCCGGTGGCCTCACGGACCAAGTCGGAAACTTTCGCCACAAGCCAGTCGCGCGGGATCAGCAGCGGGGCTGCCAGGACCGCCACGACGAGCACGGCCAGGACGGCGAGAACGATCGTGACGATGCGCATTACCTGGACCTCTTGCTTCCGGCTTCCGGCCAGATACCGGCGTGGCGCAGCAGCCTGACCGTCAGGGTCGGCAGCGCCAGGGTCGAGAAGCCCTCCGGCGGCATCCAGATGCCTGGCGGGCTGCTCGCGGTAATTCTAGCACGCATCAGCCGCATCGACAGGTCCAGGTGGGTGAACTGATGGAGGATCTCGCCAGGGACCTCCTGCCAGGCGGCATCGATCGGGGCTGCGTCGCGAACTTGCGGGGCATCTGGCGGCTCCGCCTGCCATGGCGTCGAGGGCAGCTCGATCATGCCAGCCAGGAGGCCCGTTGCCGGCCGCTGCCGGAACAGGAATGCGCCGTTCGGGTCCTCCAGGAGGAACATCACCGCAAAGCGGGCACCACGCTCCTTCACCTCCGGGCGTCCCGGGTAGCGCTCCGGTTCACCTGACGCGAACCCCCGGCAGTCCGACTGCAGCGGGCAGATCAGGCAGGATGGCACCTTTGGCGAGCAGACCAGCGCGCCCAGCTCCATCAAGGCCTGGGCCACATCGCCTGGTCGGATCGGATCCGCCAGCGTATCCGCTGCCGCCTGCAGCGTCCGGGCTGCCCTCGCCGGCGGCAGCTCCAGCGCGATGACGCGGCCCAGCACCCGGGCAACGTTCGCGTCCACCGGCACCGCCATCCGGTTGAACGCGATCGCCGCCACGGCGCGTGCCGTGTAGGGACCGAGACCCGGCAGGTCGAGCAGGGCCGGGAGATCGCCTGGCACGACCCCACCGTGGATCGCCACGACCGCCTCGGCGCAGGCCTTCAGTGCCCGCGCCCGCCGATAGTAGCCCAGCCCCTGCCAGGCATGCAGCACCTCGTCCATGGAGGCTGCAGCCAGGGCCGAGGGCGTGGGGAAGCGCTGGAGAAATGGCGTGAAGCGGCTGCGGACGGTGGCGACCGTCGTCTGCTGCAGCATGATCTCGCTGACCAACACCGCCCATGGATCAGCCGCCTCGCCGGGCAGCGCTCGCCAGGGTAGCTTGCGGCGTGCCTTGTCGTACCATGTCAGCAGGGCGATCACCGATGCGACCGGCCGGGGCCCCTCTTCTGCACCCGCCTCCGTGTTCAATAGCTGCCGCTCCCGCATTTTTCTGTCGTGGTGGCTGTGGCATGCTCCACCTGCGTCGGCCAGAGCAGTATGCTGCCTTTGGCGGAACGGAGGATGAAGTGGCAGTGCGGTCGACCAGGAACCAGACGCTCAGCGACATGGTCGACGTTGTCGTCGGCCCCGCGGCGCGCAAGCGTGGCCTGGCCGCCGCCACGCTGATCGCCGATTGGACGCTCGTGGTAGGTGAACGCCTGTCGTCTCGCTGCCAGCCGATCAAGCTCACCTTCCAGCCGGGTCGGCAGAGTGGCGGCACCTTGCTGCTGCATGCCGCCGCCTCGGCCGCTCTCGACCTGCAGTTCGCCGAGCGGCAGGTCGTGGAGCGGATCAATGCCTATTACGGCTTTGCTGCCGTCGCGCGCCTGAAGGTGGTTCAGGCGCCGCCGGGCCGGCCGGTGCCGCGTGTCCGTCGGGCGGCCCGGTCGACGCCCAGTTCCGAGCAGGTGGAGAAGCTGCGGGCAGACACCGAGAAGGTCGGGGATCCGCAGCTGGCCGAGGCGCTGCTCAGGCTGGGCTGCTCCATCGCGGTCCTGAACGGAACCCGCCGGTGAGCCGCCGGGCGATACCGATCGTGGCGCTGGCGGTCATGCTCGGCGCCTGCACCCAGATGCCGAAACTCCCGGACCTCCTGCCCCTGGGCGGCGTCACGCGTCCAGCTGTGAAACCCGCTGATCTGGCCCGGGCCCGCAGCCTCGCCGATGCCGGCGAACGTGACCAGGCGCTTGCGGTCTATGCAACGCTTGCCGCGACCGGCGATCCGACCGTCCTCTACGAGTATGCGAGGCTGCTCGAGAGCGGGCCGGGTGCCACCCAGGCAGATCGCGACCGGGCAATGGGGTACTACCGGCAGGCGGCTGCGGATGGACTGGTCGACGCGCAGCTCCGGCTGGCCAACCTCCTCTATCTGGGCGAGGGCGTGCCGCGCGACCTGGGCGAGGCGGCAAAGTACTATGACCAAGTCAGGGCACTGATCGAGCCCCGTGCCGATGCAGGCGATGCGCAGGCCCAGGAATGGCTTGGCGACCTCTACCGCGAGGGGCGCGGTGTGGCGCAGAACGGCGACTTTGCCGTCTACTGGTACACACAGGCGGCGCAGGCCGGCCGGGTGAGCAGCTATGTGAAGCTGGCTCGGATGTTCGAGCGCGGCGAGGCCGGGGTCGGCGTGCAGATCGACGAGGCGCTGCGCTACTATGAGCTTGCCGGCGAGAACAACCACGCCCAGTCCCTGTTCACGATCGCCAAGCGCTATGCCGACGGCGAAGGCGTCACGCCCGACAAGGTGCGGGCAGTCGAGCTGTTCGAGCAGGCGGCGGCGGCTGGCGACACCCGTGCCTATGCCAGGCTGGGGGACCTTTATGCCGACACAGGTGAGCTGCCGTCGAATGCCAGGCTCGCCGCCGACTGGTACGAGCGGGCTGCGGGGACTGGCGATGAGAAGGCCATGTTCAAGCTGGCGGAACTCTACGACCGCGGCCGACTCGGACCACGCGATCCCATCGCCGCCTATGAGTGGTACCTGCTTGCCGCCCGCAACGACCATCCACGTGCCACGGAGCGGCTGGATCGCCTGAGCACCGTACTGAGTTCTGCGCAGCAGACCAGGGCTCGGACCGCCGCTGATGCCTGGGCGGAACAGCGGGCTTCCCTCACGCCCGGTGCCTGAACGCTCGTCTTCCGCCGTCCACCCAACTATGGAATAGAACCGCCGCGGTGGCCGGACGGACCCGGCCCTGCCCGAAGCTTCGGAGAAACCATGCCGGATCGTCGCTCGCTGCTGCTCACCGGAGCAGGAATCTGCTGCCTGGTCGGCCTCCGCCCGGCCCTCGCGGAAACCACGACCGAACTCAGCCTCGGCTCCCCCGATGCGCCGGTCACGATGGTCGAGTACGCCTCGATGACCTGCCCGCACTGCGCTCATTTCCACAACGTGACGCTGCCGGCCCTGAAGACGAAGTACATCGATACGGGCAAGGTCCGGCTGGTGTTCCGCGACTTCCCGCTCGATCAGCTGGCGGTGCAGGCCTCGATCCTCGCCCATTGCGCAGGGCCGGACCGGGCGATGAACTTCGTGTCGGCCTTCTTCGCGAGCCAGGACCGTTGGGCGCGATCCGACGATCCGATGGCGGCACTTCGCCAGCTGGCCAAGCTCGGTGGGCTGACGGACGCGCGGATGGATGCCTGCCTGGCCGACCAGGAATTGGGCAACTCGATCCTCCAGATGCGGCTGGACGGCGAGAAGCAGCACAGCATCCAGTCCACGCCGAGCTTCCTGATCAACGGCGAGCTTTATGCGGGCGATGCCGGCGTGGGCGGCTTCAGCGAGATCCTGGACCCGCTCATCCAGTGATCGGCATCTAGACGTTGCGCCTGACCCGGATCGTCATCCACGGCTTCAAGTCGTTTGCCGACAGGGTCGAGCTGGCCCTGGAGCCGGGCCTTACGGGGGTGGTGGGGCCGAACGGCTGCGGGAAGTCGAATATCGTCGACGCGCTGCGCTGGGTCAGCGGCGAGGCCTCCGCTCGCGGCGTGCGCGGCGACGACATGGACGACGTCATCTTCGCCGGTGCCGGCAACCGCTCGGCGCGGGAGCTGGCGGATGTCATGGTCGTGATTGAGGGCGACCTCACCGACTATGCGCGCCACGCCACAGACGGGATCGCCGAGGTCCGCCGCACCATCACCCGCGGCCATGGTTCCAACTTCCGCATCGCCGGCCGAGAGGTCCGTGCGCGCGACGTCCAGCGATTGTTCCAGGACGCTGGTGCCGGGGCCCGCGGCACCGCGATCGTGGCGCAGGGACAGGTGCAGGCGGTCATCGAGGCGAAGCCGGAAGACCGGCGGCGCTTTCTCGAGGAGGCGGCCGGCGTTGGCGGGTTGCAGAGCCGCAAGCGAGAGGCCGAGAGCAAGCTCCTGCAGACCGAGGGCAACCTTGCCCGCATCGCCGGCCTGATCGTCTCCCTGCAGACCCGTGTCGAGCAGTTGACCCGCCAGGCGGCCCAGGCCGAGCGCTATCGCAAGCTGGCCAGGGAACTGCGTGATGCCGAGGCCGCCCTGGCGCTGGCCCGGCTGCTGAGTGCCAGGCAGCGCCAGGATGAAGCGGCCGCCGCGGCGCGGGCGGCCGACGCAGTGGCCGGACAGGCCGACCAAGCCTACCGGGTCGCCAAGAGCGCCGCCGAGGCCGCCGAGGCCGCGGCCATTGCGGCGCAAGTGCAGCTGAACCGCCTGGTTCCGCGGCACGCCGCACTGGCGGAGCGTGTCGCCGCCCGTCGCTCCGAGGCAGAGGCGGCGCGCGCTGGCGCACAGGAACTGGCCGAACGACGGGATGCAGCCCTGCGGGCCCGCTCGGAGGCGGAAGAGCAGGCAGCCTCGGCCGCTGCGGAGCACAACTTCCTTCAAGCGGAGGATGAGGCAGCAGCCTCGACCGAGAGCCGACGGTCGGCCGACCTTCCTCGGCTGGAAGCCGCCGCGGCCAATGGCACAGGTGAACTGACGACGGCCGAAGGGGCAGCGCTGAAGGCGCGCGAGGCACGGTTTGCCCAGGAGGCGGACGTTGCCCGAATCCGTGAACGGCGGGACAGGCTGGCGGCCGATCTGGCCCGGGTAGAAGCAGAGCTGGCCGCTACCAGCCTGCGGCTGGCAGGCCTCGTCCCTCCCGAGCAGGACCAGCGGGCCGCGGAACTTCGCCACGCACTGGCAACGTTGGAGGCCGATCTCGCCGCGGCCGAAGCAGGCCAGCCAGACGCGCTTGCTCGCGTCGCTGCCGCCGAAACGGCCTTGGTCCGCCTGCTGGCCGAGCGGGACGCGGTGGCGCAAGCCCTGCCGGGCCTGGAACGGCGACGCACCGAACTGGTGGAGCAGCAGCAGCGCCTGGAACGCCGGCAGGCAGCGCTGTCGGAACGTCGTCGCGTCGTGGACCGGCAGCGGAAGGATCTGGCCGACGCTGAGGGAAAGCTCGGCCTGCGTCCGGCTCAGGGTGTGCAGGCCACGGCCGGCCAGCTCGGGCAGGCCCGAGACCGCCTGCAGGCTGGCGAAGCCACCCTTGCCGATGCACGAGCGAGGCTGAGCGAAGCCGAGGCCGACCGTGCCGCCCGGCTGGCCGCCGCAACTGCTGCCGCTACCGGTCTGGCTCGCCACGAGGCTGAGCGCCGGGAGCTCGTCGCCCTGCTGCCGCCCATCCGCGCCGACGAGGTGATGGCCGCCATCGACGTGGCCGAGGATCTGGCGGCACCGCTGGCTGCCGCCCTGGGCGAAGGGCTCAGCGCATCCCTCGATGATGCGGCGCCGCGTCACTGGCGCCGGCATAAGGCGGATCCGGATCTACCGGTCGTGTCGGAGCTGTCGCACCTGCCCAGGCTGGCGGACCTGGTGCAGGTGCCCGGTCCTCTGGCTGGCGCCCTGGCACCGGTCTGGCTCGTGGAGGCGGCTTCGGCGCCGGCGCTGCAGCCATATCTGCCGCCTGGTGGTGCCCTGGTCAGCGCCGATGGCGGGCTCTGGCGTTGGGACGGCTATGTCCGCCGGCCGGGAGCGCCGGATGCCGCTGCCCTCCTCCTTGCCCAGCGCGATCGCCTGCGGCGGCTGGACGCGACGATCGAGGCCGAGCGGCCGGTCCTGGCCACCTGCGAAGCCGAGCGATCCGCTGCCGAGCAGAACGTCGTCCAGGCCCGCCGGCATGTCGCGGAGAGCGAGAGCCTGGTCGGGCTGGCTCGCGCTGACCTGCAGGCCGCGGAGCGGGCGGCTGCAGATGCCCTTGCGAAGGATGAAGCCTGGGGCAGGCGGCAGGCCGAACTGGCGGCGGCGGCCGTGCGGCTGTCGTCGGCGGAGGAAGCCCTTGCAGCCGACCAGACCGAGCTGGATACCGAGAAGGCAGTCCTTCCGGATCTTGACACCATCGGGTCCGAGCTTTCGGCCATCCGGTCGCGACGGGCGGAGCTCTCGGCAGCGGTCGGCCAGGCCGAGCGCGAGCGCGATGCCGCCAACCAGGGTGCCTCCGGTCTGGCCGCACGGATCGGACGCCTGCGCCAGCAGATCGGCGAAATGGCGATCCGGGCTCGTGAAGCCGAGGCCAGCTTCCAGGCTGCCCGCACGCGGATCGTGGCCGAGCACGCGGCGGCCGAGGCCGATGCGGCCCGTCACGCCCAGGACAGGGCCCGGCTGGTCGAGCAGGCCGACGACTGTGCGGCTGAACTCGAACGAGCCACGGCAACGCTGGAGGATGTGCGCCTCCAGGCGGCCACGGCGGAGAAGGCGCTGGCACAGGCACGCGAAGAGGCTGGCCGGACCGAGCGGGCTTTCGCGCAGGCGACGGCCGAGCTCCAGCTGCTTCGGGAACGTTCCACCCATCGTGCCGAACGCCGCAGCCGGCTGGATACGGAGCAGGAAAGGATCGGAGCGGCCATTGCCGAGGCTGCGCGCCGTGCGGCCGAGCTGGGTGCTCGCGCCGACCTCGCTGCCGGATCGGCCGATCGGCTGGCCGGCGAGGCCGGCGCACTGGTGGAGGCCGAGCTGGCCGAGGCGGCAGCGGTCACGGCCGCGCGTGCTGCCTCGCACGAAGCCGACACTGTCCTAAAGCGGCGCCGGGATGCGCTGGCGGCGACCGAGCAGGCCGAGCGGGAGGCGGCCTTGCGGGCGGCCGAGGCTCGCAGCGCGCATCAGGCCGCCCAGGCTGCGCTGGCTGCCTTAAAGGAGGAGCTGACCGAGCGCTTCGCCGACAGTCCCTTGCCCGAGCCGGACCGGAACATGGTGCAGGCACCGATCGTGGAGCTTGAGGAGCGTGTCCGCCGCCTGAGGACCGGCCGCGACCGGCTGGGTGCGGTCAACCTGCTGGCTGCCGAGGAAGCAGTGGCGGCGCGGGAGGATCTGGACCAGCTCGTGGCCGAGAAGACCGAGCTGGAGGAGGCGGCCGGCCGGCTGATCAAGGCGGTGCGCTCGCTGGATTCGGAGGCGCGGCAGCGCCTGCTCGATCAGTTCGCGGTCGTCGAACGACATTTCGAAGAGCTGTTCACCAGATTGTTCAATGGCGGCACGGCGCGGATCCGACTGACCGACCCGGCGGATCCGCTGAAAGGTGGCCTGGAGCTGGAGGCGAGCCCACCGGGCAAGAAGCTCACCAGCCTGTCGCTGATGTCCGGCGGCGAGAAGGCACTCACCGCGCTCTGCCTGATCTTCGCCTTCTTCCTCGCCCATCCGTCGCCGCTCTGCGTGCTGGACGAAGTCGACGCACCATTGGACGACGCGAATGTCGGCCGGCTGGTCGATCTGGTCCAGGAGATTGCGTCGCGCACCGGGACCCGCTTCCTGGTCGTCACCCACCACCCGCTCACCATGGCACGGATGGACCGGCTCTATGGGGTGACAATGGTGGAACGGGGGGTCAGCCGGCTGGTGTCGGTCGAGCTGGGCAGGGCGCTGGAGATGCGACGGACGGCCTGAGCACGTCCAAAGCCGTCTTTTTGGCGTCGCGACCCCAATACCGTGATCACGGACGCTTGACCTCCGTCTTTCGCCGAGTAGGTTGCCGCTCGCCTCGGGTCGGACCGAACGGGTAATGCCCGTCCGCGTGCGTCCCTAAGGTATGGGATGGATGGCAAACGACGACCACGACCCTGCTTTCGCCGATCTGGAGCAGCGCATCCGCGCCGCGAAGCAGAAAGGCGAGCCGGTGGGCGAGGGCGACGGCACCGACCCGGACCGTCCGAAACTGAACTTCGGCACAGGGCTCACCGTCGGGATCGAGCTGGTCGTCGGGGTCGTCGCGGGCGTGGGCATTGGTCTGGCGCTGGATAGCTGGCTCGAGACGCGCCCGTTCCTGACCATTCTGCTATTCCTGCTCGGCACTGCGGCTGGCATGCTCAACGCTTGGCGTCACCTGGTGCGGATCGGCATGGTCGATCCGAAGGGGGACGGGGGTGGAAGGCAGGGTCGCGGGCCGGACTGAAACCGGACGAGGGCGATCCCGTGGCCGATCCGCTGCATCAATTCAGCATCACCCCGCTCGTTCCGATCAACGTCGCGGGGCTGGACCTGTCGTTCACCCAGTCCGCCCTGTGGATGATGATCACCGTGGGCACGGCCTATGCCCTGGTCATGGTAGGCTCGCGGCAGGCCGCGCTGATCCCCGGCCGCCTCCAATCCGTGGTCGAGCTCGCCTACGAATTCATCGCAGGCCTGATCAAGGACAATGCCGGCCGGGAGGGCATGCGCTTCTTCCCGGCGATCTTCACGCTCTTCATGTTCATCCTGTTTGGGAACATGCTTGGCCTGATCCCGATGGCCTTCACCTTCACCAGCCACATCATCGTGACCTTCGCGATGGCGATCACGGTGTTCGTGCTGATCACGGTGCTGGGCTTCGTCCTCCACGGCAGCCATTTCCTGCACTTCTTCGTGCCGGCGGGCGCGCCCAAGGCGATGATCCCGCTGCTGGTGCCGATCGAGATCATTTCCTACTGCGTGCGGCCCATCAGCCTGTCCGTCCGTCTGTTCGTGAACATGATGGCCGGCCACATGATGCTGAAGGTATTCGCCGGCTTCATCGCCGCCCTCGGCTTCTTCGGCTTCGCGCCCTTGGCCGTGACCGTGGCGCTGCTCGGTTTCGAGGTCGTGGTGGCCTTCCTGCAGGCCTACATCTTCACGGTCCTCACCTGCATCTACCTGCACGACGCGATCCACATGCATTGACAGGGCCGTAGGTTCGCCAGGCCCCCATGTGGGTGTGAAGTAAAGGTGGTAATGGCGCACGTTCCGCGCCGCTTTTCGGAGTGAACTCAATGGACGTTATGGCAGCAAAGATGATCGGCGCCGGCATCGCGACCTTCGCGCTGTTCGGTGTCGGTCTGGGCATCGGCAACATCTTCTCGACCCTGATCGCGACCGTGGGTCGTAATCCTTCCGTCCAGCAGCGGGTCTTCCCGTACGCCATTATCGGCTTTGCGCTGGTCGAGGCGGTGGCGCTCTTCGCGCTGCTGATCGCGTTCCTGATCCTGTTCACCTGATCCCGAGAGCGGGCGGCCGCCATCCTGGATGCGCAGCCGCCCGATTTCCCTTGGATGTCTTCGGGAGAACGGGGCCGATGCAGCGTCTGTTGCGTTCAACGATCACGAGCCTGCCGGCCTTGCTGCTGGCGGTCCCGGTGCTAGCCGCTGTCGAAGGCGAGGCGGCTCATGGTCAGTCGGTCGGGCTGCCGCAGCTCGACGCGTCGACCTTCCCCAGCCAGATCTTCTGGCTGGCGGTCAGCTTCCTCCTGCTGTTCTGGCTGTTCCGTACGAAGGCGTTGCCGCGAGTCGGCGCCGTCCTGGAGACGCGGCAGAACCGGATCGCTGCTGATCTCGACCGGGCGACCAAGCTGCGTGAAGAAGCCGAGGCCGCGCTGGTACGCTACCAGCAGGTGGTGGCCGATGCGCAGGGCAAGGCAGGCACCCAGCTCCGCGAGACCCGCGAGCGCCTGATCGCCGAGAATACGGCGCGGCAGGCCGAGCTGGACCAGGCACTGGCCGCCAAGGTCGCGGATGCCGAGAAGCGTATCCGTGCAGCCCGCGACACGGCGATGGCGGAACTCAACACTGTCGCCGTCGATGTCGCCCAGGCTGCCACGAAGCGCCTGATCGGCAAGGAGATCCCGCGCGCGGCAGCGGAAGCGGCCCTTGCGGCGGTGGTGAAGGAGGCCGCGTGATGATGGAGTATTTCTGGCTCCTTATTTCGATCATCATCCTGGCTCTGGTCCTCTGGAAGCCGATCAAGGAAACGCTCATCGGGACGCTCGACCGGCGTGCCGATCAGATCCGCAAGGAACTGGATGAGGCGCAGCGCCTTCGCGAGGAAGCCCAGGCCCTGCTCGCCAAGCACCAGCGCCAGCTTCACGACGGCGAAGGCTTGGCTGCCACCATCATGCAGCGTGGGGCGGAGGAGAACGCCCGGGTCGAGGCGCAGCTGCGCGCCGACCTGGAAGCGGCCATCGACCGTCGCACCAAGTCGGCGGAAGAACGGATTGCGCAGGAGGAGGCACTCGCCATCGCGGAGATCCGCGGCAAGGCGGCCGACCTCGCCATGCGGACCACGCGCCGGCTGATCGCCGAGCAACTCGATCCGGCCAAGGAGCAGGATCTGATCTCATCGGCCATCAAGGACGTCCGCCAGAAGCTTGCCTGATCTGGCGAGAACCAATTCCCGCCTGGATCACGAGGAACGGGTCCGTGGGTCTTCCAAACCTGCGGGCCCCGATCCATGTTCACGGGCCGGGGCAGGCAGGCGAGGTGCATATTCATGGACGAGCGGGGCTGGTTTCCTCCAAGCGCTGACGACATCGTCCGTATCGGGCAGGAGGTTCTTGCCGACCTGCCGGAGCCGTTCCGATCCCCGCTGCGCGACGTCCCGATCATCGTCCAGGAACTGGCGGGTGATGACCTGGTCCGGGAAATGCAGCTGGAAAACCCCTACGATCTCACCGGCCTCTATGCCGGCACTCCGGTGGGATTGCAGGAAAGTCGCGAGATTGGCTCCCAGCCCGACATGATCTTCCTGTTCCGCCAGGCAATTCTGGCGGAGTGGTGCGAGACGGACGTCGATTTCGAGAACCTGGTCCGCAACGTGCTGATCCACGAGATCGCCCACCATTTCGGCTGGAGCGACGAGGATATCGAGCGCGTGGAGTTCGGCTGAGACTTACTGGACGTCCGCGGTCTGTTCCGCACTGCGATAGAAGACGTGCTCACCGATGGTCGCGGTCTTGACGAACTCGCTGGCCCAGCTCGGCTGGGTCGCTAGCGTGTGGAAGTTCACCGCGCCGTCCGTAGGATCCTCGAGTTCTTGATTGAGCGCGCGGCGCGCGATCTCGGTGGCCTCGGCATAGGGCTGCGCTTCTTCCACGTCGTCCGGGCGACCGTCACACCACCATGAGAACTGGCAGGCACCGGTCTCCTTGCCTTGGGTCACCACGGCGCACACGGTCTTGGGGAAGGCCGGGTCGGCCAGCCGGTTCATCACGACAGCGGCCACCGCGCTCATGCCACGCTCGCCCTCCCCCTTGGCCTCCCAGTAGATCGTCCGGGACAGACAGGTGATGGCATCGTCCAGCGGTTGCTGCCCGGTCGGATCGACCGCCTTTGCCTCGGTAGGCGTGATCTGTTCGGCAGGCTTCACTGGCGCCGGCGCCGGCTGCTCAGCGATCTTCTCTTCGAGAGCCTCGGCCTTCTGCTCGACCTGTGCAACCTGCACGTCGTCAGCGATTGCCTGCCCGACCATACCCAGCGACAAGATCAGGGCTGCCGACCCTGCCCATGACCTCAACATCATTCCGCTCCACGCAAAATTACAGCGCGTGATCCGGACAACAGATATGGGTGGGCAAAGTTCCTTACAAGATCGTCATGCCGCCGTCCCGAGGATGCCATGGAAGCGGCCCAGGAACTGCTGGAGGCGTGGTGTGGCGGGGTTCTCGAAGACTTCAGCCGGCCGGCCCGACTGCGCCACGACGCCCGCATCCATGAAGATCACGTGATCCGCGACCTGACGGACGAACAGCATCTCATGGCTGACCAGCAACATGGTCATGCCGCTCTTCGCCAGATCCTGCATGACCGCAAGGACTTCAGCGACCAGTTCCGGGTCCAGGGCTGAGGTTACCTCGTCGAACAGGAGGAGGCGCGGCTCCATCGCGACCGCCCGCGCGATGGCGACGCGCTGCTGCTGCCCTCCCGACAGCTGATAGGGATAGTGATCGCTGCGATCGGCGAGGCCGACCCGGGCCAGCCAATGCCGCGCGATGTCGTGCGCCTCGGCCTTCGGTTTGCCACGCACCTTGGTGAGGCCGAGCATGATGTTCTGAGCCGCCGTCATGTGCGGGAACAGGTTGAAGCTCTGGAACACCATGCCGATCCGCGCGCGCTGGGCCGAGACCTGCGTCTCGCCGAGGCGTCGGCGCCGCTGGGCCTCGCCTTCGATCCGGTAGCCGATCTGCTCTCCGTCGAGCAGGATCTCGCCTCCTTCGTATTCTTCCAGCAGGTTGATGCAGCGCAGGAAGGTCGTCTTGCCGGAGCCGGAGGCACCGATCAGCGCCACGACCTGCCCTTGGTACACATCCAGGTCGATCCCCTTGAGGATCTGCAGCTGGCCGAAGGTCTTCTTGACCCCGCGGGCCTGCAGGAGCGGAGCGGGCTTAGCCACCATGGGAACGTCGCCTCAGTAGCGGAGGTGGGCATAGCGGCGCTCCAGCGCAGCGCCGACCTGCGAGATCGAGAAATTCAGCAGAAGATAGATGAGCGTCGCGAACAGGTAGAAGTGCAGGATCAGGTAGTTGCGCGCGATCGCCTGCTGGTTCGCCAGGAGGAACTCGACCACTCCGATGATCGACAGCAGCGTCGTGTTCTTCACGATTTCTGCGCAGGTGTTCATCCAGGGTGGCAGGACCCGACGGATCGCGAGCGGCACGATCACATGCGCCAGCCGCTGGTGGAACTGCAGGCCGATCGACTTGGCGGCTTCCATCTGGCCGTGAGGAATTGACTGGATGCCGCCACGGATCGTTTCGGCGATGTGGGCCGTCGAGAAGGCGCCGAGCGCGATCACTCCAGCCCAAAACGGCGCTACGTTGATCTTGAACAGGGCCAGGCCGTAATAGGTGAACAGGATCAGGACGAGCACCGGGATGCCGCGCAGCACGTCGACATAGAGTCGGATCAGCCAGCGGAGTGGGCGCCAGCCATAGCTCAGCGCGACCCCGAGGATCATGCCGCAGATCGATGCGATCACGATCGTCAGCACCGACGCGGAGACGGTGATGCCGAAGCCGGAGAGCAGGGACCAGCGCGCGATCCAGATTTCGTAGAGAAAAGTGCCCCGTTCCATGGTCTGACCTCTAGCGGATCGATGCGTAGCGCCGTTCGAGCGCACGGAGCATCAGCGCGATCGCGTAGGCGGTGACGAGGTAGAGGGCGCTCGCAGTCAGCCAAGCCTCCATCACCCGGTAGGTGTTGGCGTTGACCTGACGTGCAGTGAAGGTGAGCTCTGGAATGGCGATGGCGGCAGCCAGCGAGGTATCCTTGAACAGCGAGATCAGGTTGTTGCTGATCGCCGGCAGGGTGATGCGGAACATCACCGGCAGGACCACCCAGCGCTGGCGCTGCCAGGGCCGCATCCCAATCGACTTGGCCGCCTCGACATACTGCTTCGGGATCGAGGTCAGGCCCGAGCGGAAAACCTCGGCCATGTACGCGCCCGCGTAGAGGGAGAGCGTCAGGATGAAGGACTCGATCTTGTCGAGGAAGCGGATGCCCAGTTCCGGCAGTCCAAAATAGCACATGAAGATCAGCAGCAGGAGCGGTGTGTTGCGGATGAGCTCCACATACGCCCATGACGACCACTGGAGCCATTTGCTGTTCGAGGTGCGGGCATAGGCCAGCAGGAGCCCGATCACGCAGCCGATGATCAGGGAGAGGACGGCCAGACCCAGTCCGAGCAACAGCGCGTCGAGAAACTTGTCCCAATTCCGCCAGATGACGGACCAGTTGAAATTGTAATTGAGCATCGCTGGGCCGGGATCCTGCGGAGAAAGGATCTAGCGCCGAATCAGGTCGGCAACGGGATGACCTGCCTG
>JAESGR010000425.1_pt1 | contig 34727 bp, 32 predicted proteins | sample 9269771 | NCBI WGS metagenome assembly JAESGR01 (sample SAMN15739572, study PRJNA653492) | algae metagenome | isolation source: Chroococcus sp. CMT-3BRIN-NPC107 and co-occurring heterotrophs from well... | place: USA: Clark Mountains Wilderness, California | collected 2010-04-18 | reverse complement strand
GATCGTGGTGTTCTCCTTCTCGATGCGCACCCGCTTGGCGCGGCCGAGCATGTCGAGGGTGACGTTCTCGAGCTTGATGCCGAGGTCTTCGGAGATCGTCTGGCCGGCGGTGAGAACGGCGATGTCCTCGAGCATGGCCTTGCGGCGGTCGCCGAAGCCCGGCGCCTTCACGGCCGCGATCTTGAGACCGCCGCGGAGCTTGTTGACCACCAGCGTCGCGAGCGCCTCGCCCTCGATATCCTCGGCGATGATGAGCAGCGGCTTGCCGGTCTGCACCACCGCCTCGAGGATCGGCAGCAGGGGCTGGAGCGAGGAGAGCTTCTTCTCGTGGATGAGGATGTAAGCGTCCTCGAGCTCCGCCACCATCTTCTCGGCATTGGTGATGAAGTAGGGCGACAGGTACCCACGATCGAACTGCATGCCTTCGACCACGTCGAGCTCGGTCTCGGCGGTCTTGGCTTCCTCGACGGTGATGACGCCCTCGTTACCGACGCGCTGCATCGCCTGAGCGATCATCTCGCCGATCGACTTCTCGCCGTTGGCCGAGATCGTGCCGACCTGCGCGATCTCGTCATTGGTCGAGACCTTCTTGGCCCGGCTCTTCAGGTCCGCCACCGCGGCCGCCACGGCCAGATCGACACCGCGCTTGAGGTCCATGGGGTTCATGCCGGCGGCCACCGACTTGGCGCCCTCGCGGACGATCGCCTGGGCGAGCACGGTCGCGGTGGTGGTGCCGTCACCGGCGATGTCGTTGGTCTTCGAGGCCACTTCGCGCACCATCTGGGCGCCCATGTTCTCGAACTTGTCGGCGAGCTCGATCTCCTTGGCGACGGTGACGCCGTCCTTGGTGATGCGCGGCGCGCCGAAGCTCTTCTCGATCACGACGTTGCGGCCCTTCGGGCCCAGCGTCACCTTCACGGCGTCCGCGAGGATGTCGACGCCGCGCAACATCTTCTCGCGGGCATTGGCGGAGAACTTTACGTCTTTGGCAGCCATGAGCGTGCCTCCTGTTTGGTGCTGAAATCGTCTGTTGGACGGGTGGAGAGCGTTACGCGGCCTTCTTGGCCTCGGCGGTCTGCTCGATCACGCCCATGATGTCGGACTCCTTCATGATGAGGAGATCCTGGCCGTCGATGCGGACTTCCGTGCCGGACCACTTGCCGAAGAGCACGCGGTCGCCGGCCTTCACGTCGAGGGCGACCACCTTGCCGCTCTCGTCGCGCGCGCCGGGGCCGACGGCGACGATCTCGCCTTCCTGCGGCTTCTCCTTGGCGGTGTCCGGGATGATGATGCCACCCTTGGTCTTCTCCTCCGCGTCAATGCGGCGGACGACGACACGGTCGTGCAGCGGACGGAACTTCATGGCTCTACCTCCTGGTCTGAATGGCGGGCACACACGAGCCGAGGCCCTGTCCCTCAGGAGCAGGTGTTAGCACTCGGCACATGAGAGTGCTAAGCCAAGGATCTACTCTCGTGTCCGAGTCGATGCAAGGGGCTTGTGGAAGGAGACGAACCTCAGCCGTCGGCGCGGCGTTGATCCGGTGAGGCACCAGCCTCGCCCGGTCGTCAGCTCGTGAGGTGCGATGTGCCTGATCTGTTGGCTGTTGAGGAGGTTTGCAAGGGCAGGGCCATCACCCTTGTGATCCACCCTGCGATCCGCAAAGCCCTCGTCGGCTACGAGGAGGAGTTCTCGGGCCCGGCCGCGGCCTTCCTGAAAGGCGGGGGGAGGGCGGCCTGCTTCCTGCCTCTGCAAGGTGGCGGCGACGTGAAGCTGGTGTTCTCCCTGCGCTACTCAGCCGGTGAGCACCTCATCCTGAGGGTCGATACCGCCAGGCCCGAGGGGTTGGTCCGAATCAAAGAGGCCGTCCGGAGAGCCGAAGCTTGCAGATAGTCCGCAGCGACGGCGGTCGTAAAGAGGCCGGGCCTGCCCCAAGGCAGGGATGCCTGCTTCTCCGGGTCCCCGGGCCTAGCGGCGATCGGCCCGCCCGGAGTTGCCGGCGGACGGAACCGCGGGAGCCGGCATCCAGCCGGAGCGTCGGCGCTTCGCGGCCGTCCAGGCATAGCGGCTGTCCCCCTCCAGCAGGTGGAGATGGTCCGAGAGGCGGTTGCGCTCCAGCCAGGACAAGGCCGCTTCGAGCTCGGGCAGAGTCATCTCGGCTCGTCCCTTGTTGCCGAACACCCGCTTCAGGACCGCATTGTAGCGGTGGTACAGTCCGTCTCCCGTCCGGGGAACCCGCAGTCCCGCCTCGTCCTCCACGGCCTGGGTGGCGACAGCCTCGCCGATCATGATGCGCAGTCGTCGCTCCATGGCCGACGGTGGTTCCGGGGAGGTCCCGCCACCCCTGCCGGACGGCTGTGGCTGCGCGAAGTCGGGCCCGGGCCGCACGGTGGCGTAGCGCAGGCCGAGTGCGTTGCTCTCAAGCGGGGTGATGCCGCGACCCTCTCCCTCATCCTGGTGCTGTGCCAGCTGCTCGAGCAACCAACCGGGGATGTCCGCCTCGGCCCTCCTCTTGCGCAGACGCGCCGACGTCCCCTGCTCCGTCTCGATGCTGTGCCGAAAGCGGGCGAAGAGCGGATCGTCGGGATGGAAGACAAGCGCGCGCTGGCTCTCGTAGGGCCCTGCATGAGGATCGACGCGCGTGGCGCGAGCCACCATCTGCTCGAGCCAGGGGCGGCTGCGGATGTGGGTGAGGGCGGCCACCACCGCGATCTCGGGTGCGTCGAGACCCTCGTAGGCCATCGCGACGGTGACCAGGATCGAGGGCTCCGCCGTAAGCCGGAAGGCGGCCAGCGCCTCGGGCGCATCGCGCTCGGCCGACACGGCCAGCCGGACCTCCCGCTCGGCCTGGGCGCGGGGCATCCACTCCCGAAGCATGCTGCAATAGCGGCGGGCGCTGCGCTGGTCCGGAGCCACCACGAGGAGCTTGCCCAGCCCCTGTGCGGCCTCGCCCGAAGCCAGATTGCGCTCCGCCCGGCGGCGGGCTCGGAGGTTTCGCGTGGCGCGGAACGCTTCCTGGAGCAGGTCGCGGGCAAAGCCCGTGCGCAGCGCCGTGAAGAGGGCAGGGCGGGTGACTTCCGTGGGATAGGAGCCGGAGAGACGATGAGGCCCGAGCCGCGTCTCCTCGACAGCGGTTCGCCCGCCCTGGAGCCAGCTCGCCTCGCCGTCGAGGGCGCCGAAGATGACGGGAAGCACCGCCCGCTCGGCGACCGCCTGTGCGCGGGAGTAGCCGATCACGGCCCAGCCCGGCGCCTCGAGGTCGACCTCATGGGTGCCGGTCTCGGCCCCCGCCTTGTAGGGCAGCCACAGAATGCGTTTGCCGTCGGCCCGCTCCAGGGTTCCGGAGAGGAGCAGGCGGACGGCGGCCGATTCCAGCATCGGCAGCACGGCGCGGCTCCAGGAGGACGCGTCCTCGACTGCGGTTTGCTGGCGGGTCGAGGGGGACGGCGGCTCGTACTCGGTCAGGGTCGGGAGATGGTGCACCTCGTCGACCACGAGCAGGGTGCGGTAGCGGCGGATCTCGGCCAGATGCAGTTCGGGGGCGGCGGCGATGGCCTGGTAGGTGGTGACGTATCCGGCCAGCCCGCGGCTCGGGTCGGGATCATTGTCGGCAGCCCGTACCGCCAGGCCATGGCCCAGAGCGGCCCGCCACGCGGGATCGGCGAAGGCCTCCTCGGCCTGGAGCCGCAGGCTGTCGCGGGGCACGACCCAGCAGACGCGCTCCACCTTGCCGGAGGCGATCAGGCGGGAGGCCGCAATGACGGGCAGGAGCGACTTGCCGCCTCCCGGCGTCACGGCCGCCAGGATGTCGGCCATTCCGGAGGCCTCGCCCCGGGCCATGGCCGCCACGAGGTTCGCGAGGGTTCGCTGATGTGCGCGCAGGGGCCTCTGGTGGGGTGTGGGCACAGAGCACGATCCGGGGCAAATCACCTGCCCCAGCATGCGGCACCCGGAACGAAATGTGAATCCCAGGACTGCCGCGGCCCGTCAGAGCGGCGGGGCAACCTCGGTCATCGCTTGAATCGAGACCGGAAGCGGATCTCGGGAAGCGAGGGTCCGGCTCGTGCCGAGAGGCCGGGGCCCCGATGGCTCGGGTGAGCGCATCCTCGTCGGCGCGAGCAGAGCGGGGCGTCCCGCAGGGCCGCTGACGTCCCGTTTCGGAGGCATGTGGGCCGCAGCCGCCCGGCAGCGCGAACGGCGCCCTAGTCCGACAGAGCCGATCGAGCGGCGCCGCGCACCGGCGCGGTGCGTTCCCCTTCCCGCGTCATGGGAGATTGTCGCGGATGAAAATCTCGATGCGGATGCGTTCCTGCGCGGGGAGGATGGGCGCCCCCTCACAGCGGGCCAGCAGAATGCGCGCAGCCGATCGCGCTTCGTGCCCGGCATCCTGATTGATGAAGGCGTCCGCCGTGCCGTCGAGCAGCCAACGGCGTGCATCCGAGGTCAGCTCGTGCCCGATCCAGACCACGTTCCGCGCTCGACCGGATGCCTCCAGCGCTGCCGCTACGCCCTGATTGCCGGCTCCCGCGTTGTAGATGCCGACGAGATCGGGCTGCCGCGACAGCATTTCGCCGACGATGGTACGGTTCCGATCGTTGTCGTCCCGGCCCTCGCAGGTGGGCAGCGGCTGAAGATGCGGATACTCGCCGGACAGGACCTGCAGGAAGCCGAAGAGCCGCTCGGCGTGATCGCGCAGGGCCATGGAGCCCAGGATGATCCCGATCCTGCCCCCGCGCCCGGCCAGGAACCGTCCCATCAAGGTCGCAGCCGTCCGGCCTGCCGCGGGATTGTCGATGCCGACGTAGCGCGCGTGCTGCGCCGACGGGACGTCGGAGACCAGCGTCACGACATGGATTCCGCGGGCGACCATCTCGTTGATGGCGGCGCGGACCGCGGGGTGATCCAGCGCCACGAGCGCGACGCCGTCGTAGACGGGGGGCAGGGTGCGCAGCGCCGCCGCCAGAGCCTCGGGATCGAAGACATCGGCATAGACGATGTCGATGAACGCCTGCTGGGCCGCCAGCCATTCCGCCGTCGCCGAGACCTGCTCGGCGAGTTCGGTCATGAAGGGATTGACGGTCGACGGCAGCAGAAAAGCGAACCGAAGGCTGCGGTTGCGGGCCAGCCGCGCCGCCGCGACGTTGACCTTGTAGCCGAGCTTGCTGATCGCACGTTCGACCTGCGCGACGGTCTTCGGGCGAACGCCGTCGCGGCGGTTGACGACACGATCGGCCGTGGCGAGCGAGACGTTGGCCTCGCGAGCCACATCGTCAAGCGTCACCCGGCGGCGGTCCATCACCGAGGCCGCCGCCGTTACCGCGCCGCCCAGAGCATGCCGCGGACCATGATCTTGCGGACTTCCGGCACGTCGAGTTCGTAGGCGCGGTGGCCGAGCGCCGAATAGAAGACCCGTCCCTGGCCGAACATCTTCTTCCAGATCTGCGGCATGACCACGCCCTTGGTCCAGGGCGCGTGCTCGCCCGAGAAGGTGGTCGTCGCCAGAACCTCCACGCCGGGATCCACATGCATGTAGTATTGCTCCGAGCGGTACTCGAAGCTTTCGATCCCCTCCATGATGGGATCGTCCGGCCTCGTCACGTCGACCGTGTAGTCGATGATGTTGCCGGGATGGGCGACCCATTGGCCTCCGCACATGAACTGGTAGTCGACGGCCTCGCGGAAGGCGTCGCCCATGCCGCCGTGATGGCCGGCGAGGCCAACCCCGCCCTTCACGGCGTCACACAGCGCCAGCGCTTCCGCCTTCTCGATCTTGGACATGGTGTAGATCGGGACGATCAGCGAATAGTCCTTGATCTCGGGATCGAGGAAGGCTTCCGTCTTGGTCTCCACACGGACGTCGAAGCCCTCGCCGCGGAGCCAGCCGCGGATGATCGAGGCGCACAGGTCGGGATCGTGGCCGGCCCAGCCACCCCAGACGATCATTGCCTTTCGTGTCATGTTCGCCTCGCTTCAGTCGAGCTGGCCGGTGGGAAGTCCCGCCGGGATCATGGTCGGACGGTCGACCGTCGTCGTGAGCGCCACGCGCCGTCCCTCGTCGGACGACGTCTGGAAAGCCTCCATGGCCTCCAGGGCATGCAGCGCCAGCGCGCCGCTCGCCCGGTGCGGCCGGTCCTGCAGGATGGCGGCGGCCATGTCGGCGACGCCGATGGAGCGGAACTCGCCGTCGGCGTTGCCGTGCGACAGAGGCATGGTCTCCCAATCGCCTCCGGACTTAGCCAGCGCGACCTCGCCGCCGAAGCGGTTGGGATCGGGCACGAGGAGGCTGCCCGCCGTGCCGTAGATCTCGATCGGCACATGCTTGTGCTTCGGCACGTCGAAACTCATGGTGATCGAGACGACGGCGCCGCTCACGAACTCCAGCACTCCCGTCACATGGGTCGAGACCTCCACCGGGATCGTCGCCCCGTTCATGGGCTGGCTGGTGACGATGCGCTCGAGCTTGGGCTTCGTCGCATAGCCCATGACGGACGCGATGGGCCCGAGCAGGTTGATCAGGTCGGTGATGTAGTAGGGCCCCATGTCGAGCATCGGCCCCCCGCCCCGCAGGTAATAGAAGCCCGGTGCCGGATGCCAGCGCTCGTGACCGGGGCAGCCGAAGAAGACGCTGCCGCCGACCGGCGTCCCGATGGCCCCGTCGTCGATCAGCTTGCGCGCGGTCTGATGGCCGCCCCCCAGGAAGGTATCGGGGGCCGAGCCGACGCGCAGCCCCTTCGCGGCCGCGAGGTCGATGACCTTGCGCGCCTCGGCGACGTTGACGCCGATGGGCTTTTCCGAATGCACGTGCTTGCCGGCATTGAGGACGGCGAGGCTGACGTCGGTGTGGGCGAGCGGCACCGTCAGGTTGACGACGATTTCGACGTCGTCGCGCTTGAGCATCTCGTCGACGCGCATCGCCGGTACGCCGAACTCGGCCCCCCGTGCTTGTGCCGGGGCGCTGCGCATGTCGGCGACGGCCTTCAGCTCGATGGTCGAGAACCGCTGCATCGCGGTCATGTAGGCCTTGCTGATCACGCCACAGCCGATGACGCCGACACCCATCTTCCTCATGTGGTCTCCATTCCGATTCTTTTGTTGCTCGTGACGCCCGTCAGCCCTTCACGGCGCCGGCGGTGAGGCCGGCCACGATGTATTTCTGCGCGAACAGGAAAAGCAGCACCGTCGGCAGGATCGTCAGCGTGATGAACGCGAGGATCAGGTGCCATTCGGTCGAGTATTCACCCTGATAGACCATGATGCCGAGCGGCCAGGGATACATGCTGTCGCTGTTCAGCATCACGAGCGGGATGAGGTAGGAGTTCCAGCTATGCACGAAGACGATCGTGCCGACGGTCGCGATGATCGGAAGGGACAGCGGAAGCGTGACATAGCGGTAGAAGCGCACGTATGAGCAGCCGTCCACCAGCGCGGCTTCGAGGAGTTCGTCCGGGAGGTCCTTGAAGAACCGGCGCAGCAGCAGGATGCTCATGGCGAGCGCGAATGCCACCTGCGGCAGCACCACGCCGAGATAGGTGTCGAGCAGACCGAGATCGCGCACCTTGATGAAGATGGGCAGGATCGCCGTGGCGGCGGGAAAGAGCAGGCCCATCGTGAGGTAGCTCAGCAGCATGCCGCTGCCGAAAAAGCGGATATGGGCGAAGACGAAGGCCGCCATGGAGGCGACGATCAGGGTCAGCACCACGGTGAGCGTCGAGATGATGAGCGAATTGGCCAGCAGCCGCCAGTATCGTCCCGAGCCCAGGATGCTGGCGTAATGCTCCAGTTCCCAGACTTGCGGGAGGCCGAAGGGGTTCGTTCTGAGCTCTCCCAGGGACTTGAACCCGCCCAGAACGGTTGCGAGGAGCGGAACCGTGACGAACAGGAAGACGGCGGCGAGGAACAGGGCCTTCATCGCCGCGGCGCGGCTAAATCCGTCATCGCTGAACGGAACGGTCTGCGGGGCCTCACTCATCACGCATCACCCAGCGCTTGTAGCTGAACGCGAAGATCACGCAGATCACGAACAGGATCACGCCCACCGCGCTGCCGAAGCCCACGCGCATGCGCGTGATCCCGAAGGTGTAGAGGAAGCTCACCATCGTGTGCGAGGAATCGGCGGGCCCGCCGCGGGTCAACGGCATCACGAGATCGAACAGTTGCAGCGAGCCGACGATGGCGAAGAACACGGAGAGGCGGATCGTCGGATAGAGCGAGGGGATGACGATGTACCGGAGCAGCTGCCAGCGCGAGGCGCCGTCGATCCGCGCCGCTTCCACGATGTTGCGGTCCAGCCCCTGCAGGGCGGCGATGAACAGCATCATGTGGAACCCGAAATACTTCCACACGACGACGATCAGGATGGCGAGGAAGGCGGTCTGCGGGCTCGCCAGCAGATGCGGCGCCTCGGCGCCGAACTGGCGGTAGATGGAGGCGAGGAGCCCGTAATCCCCGTCGTAGACGAAGCTGAACATGAGCCCCGTCGCGATCTCGGCGAGAATGTAGGGCAGGAAGAACACCATCCTGAGGGCAACGGCGCCGCGGAAGCGCTGCGCCAAGATCAGCGCCAGGGCGAGCGCCAGGGGCAACTGCACCAGCAGCGACACGACGATGATGAGGAGGTTGTTGCGGAAGGCCGTGCCGAAGGCCTTGTTGTCGAACACGAAGCGGTAATTGTCGAAGCCGATCCAGTTCCGCGGCGTTCCGAAGCCGTTCCAGTTGAAGCCGGAGTACCAGGCGGCCTCCCCCACCGGCAGCACCACGAAGAGTGAGAACAGCATCAGGGCCGGCGGCAGGAACAGCAGGATCGCGGTCCACTTGCCGGATCCGCCGCCCATCCGGAGCCGGGCGGGCAATGGCGCGCTGGGAAGGGTGGTTGCGGACAAGGGCTTTCCCGTCGCCTGCGGCCGCGGCCGCAGGCGCTTCGATCTGGGGGATGCGGGGCGCGGCCGGGGCCGCGCCCGCTCTGGCGTGGATCAGTTGCCCTGGCGGTAGGCGTCCTGGATGGCCTTGGCGACCGCCTTGGGCGTCATGGAGCCGCCGGCGAGCTCGGCGGTGGCGTCGTTGACCACGCGGCCGACCGAGGGGCCGAGATCCTGGTCCCAGAAGTTCTGGTGATACTTCGAGTTGGCGATATTCTGCGCGATGTTGCGCATGAAGGCGCTGCCCAGGCCCGATTCCGCTCCCTTGTAGGTGGGGATCAGGAAGTTCTGCGAGGCCAGCCGCTTCTGCACGTCCTCCGAGATGAAGTGCTTGATGAAGTTCACGGCCTCCTTGGGCGCTCCCTTGGTGACGAGCCAGCCGTTGATGCCGCCGAGCGTGTCGGTGGCCTCTCCCTTCCCGCCCGGCACGGTGGGGAAGTTGATCCATGCGAGCTTGTCGTCGCTGATCCCGGTCTTGTCGGCCGCGAAGACCTTCTGGGTGTGGTAGAACGACGAGATCGCAAGGATCATCGCCGCCTTTGCATCGCCGAAATGGCCGATCGCCTGCTGGCTCTTGAAGCCGAGGAAGCCGTTCTGGAACGGCTGGAGATCGACGAGCTGCTTGAAGAGCTCGCCGGCCTTCTGGAAGGTCTCGCCCTCGAAGCCGCCGTTCTGGCCCTTGAGCGCAGCCTCGAAGGCGGCCTTGCCGCCGATGCGGCCGGCGAGATGCGTCCAGTAGAAATGCACCGGCCATTTGTCGGCGCCGCCCACCGCGATCGGCGTGATTCCGGCGGCCTTCAGCTTCTTCACCGCGTCCAGCAGGTCATCCCATGTCTTGATGGCGCCCGCGTCCACGCCCGCCTTGCCGAGCAGCTCCTTGTTGGCCATGAAGCCGACCTGCGACACGGTGTGCGGCAGGCCGTAGATCTTGCCGTCGATCGTGAAGGCCGCGACGGCGCTCGCCGACAGCTTGTCCTTGTGGTCCTGCACCTGCGCGGTGATGTCCTCGAGCACGCCGGCCTCGACCTGCGCCTTCAGCACGCCGCCCGCCCAGCTGTAGATGATGTGCGGCCGGTCCCGCGATTGCAGCAGCGTCGGAGCCTTGGCCTTGTAGGCCTCGTTCTCCAGGTACTGCATCTCGACCTTGACGCCAGGGTTCTTGGCCTCGAAGTCGCGCGCGACCTCCTCCCAGATCTTCACCTGAACCGGGTTGGCTTCGATATGCAGCCACCGGACCGTGGTCTGCGCGGCGGCTAGCTCAGCCGTGAACGCGAGAGCGGTGAGTGCCAAAAAGGCGCGCCTGGCGATTCGCATGGTTTCCTCGCTACATGTTCATTGTTGTGGCGCACCGTAGCCCGAGGCCCTGAGGTACGCAACTCAGATCCTGACGTAATCGCATGACGGGGAGCGGGTGACGGGATGCGATGTCAGGTTTGACTGATGCGGACCTCCCCGCACCGGCACGGCTGTGGCGGGGCCGTCGCAATCGTGCCGGCGGTAGCAGGCAGGATTGGGCCGCACCCGGAGGGGCTCGCCGGGCCCTGCCCACACCCGCACCCGGAGCATGCAGATCACCTCCTGGGCACCCGCCTTCGACCGCCCGCGCCGCGGAGCCGGTCGGCTCCCGGGCGCACGGCGATGAGAGAGACCCAGAGGCTCCCCCTGAAGCCGGAGGGCACTCCTCCGGGCCTTGCTGCGGCGTTGTTCCCGGTCTGGTCTCGCCTTGACACCCCCTGAGGGGTACGCGAGCATCCGCGCTCGACAGAGGCCGCCTCCGCGCAGTCGGAGAGGCATGACGGAGGATCCCATGACGATGAACCGCCGCGAGGCGCTGAAAGCCCTGGCGCTGGCGAGTACCGCCGCGGCCTCCGGCACCCTCGGCGCGGGCGAGGCCCATGCGCAGGCCACCGAGCTCACCTTCTGGACCTGGCGCCAGGAGGACCGCAGCCAGTACACCCAGCTCTTCAACGAGTTCACCAAGAAGAACCCGGACATCAAGGTCGTCTTCCAGGGCTACGAGAACCAGAGCTACGGCACGGTGCTCTCGACCGCGCTCGCCGCCGGCAAGGGCCCGGACGTGATCCACATCAAGCCCTATGGCGGCACTGAGCAGTTCGCCAAGGCCAACTATCTGGTGCCGCTCAGCCGCGAGGCCGTGCCGGAGCTCGCCAACTTCACGCCCGAGGCGCTGGCCTCGACCTCCATGCGCTCCGACAAGCAGGTCTACGCGGTGCCCTTCGCGTCGCAGACCCTGGGTCTCTTCATCAACAAGGAGATCTTCGACAAGCACGGCCTCAAGGCGCCGACGACCTGGGACGAACTCCTTCAGGTTTCCAAGACCCTGAAGGAGAAAGGCGTCATCCCGATCGCCAACGGCACCAACACGGCCTTCATGGTCGAGACCCTCACGGGCGTGTTCCCGCCGGCCTTCCACGGGCGGGAATTCATCGACGACGTGGTCGCCGGCAAGGCCACCTTCGAGGATCCGCGCTATGTCAGCGCCCTCGAGCGGCTGCTCGATCTGCGCGACTACCTGCCGACGGGCTTCACCGGCATCGACTACCCGACGATGCAGCAGCTCTTCATTTCGGGACGCGCGGCGATGTTCGCGGGAGGCTCCTACGAGGTCGCCAATTTCCGCCGGCAGAATCCGAACCTCAAGATGGAGTTCCACGCCCCGCCCGCCGCCAAGGCCGGCGGCCCGCGCCTGGTGTCGCTCTATTTCGACGGCGGCTACGCCATCAACGCCAAGTCGGAGAAGAAGGACGCGGCGCTCAAGCTCGTGCGCTGGATGGGCACCAAGGAATTCGGCGACAAGTTCTCCGAGCTCCTCGGCAACATCTCGCCCATCAAGGGCGTCGCCGCCGCCGATCCCATGCTCGCGCAGGTCGCCAAGGTCAACGAGAGCTCGGCGCCTTACGTCATGGTGACCTATTTCCGCTACAGCGAGCCCACGGGCTCGGTCCTGCTGCAGCAATCGGTGCAGAAGATGATGAACGGCCAGATGACCCCGGCCCAGGTCGGCGCCGAGATCACCAAGGGCATCGCGACCTATTACGAGCCCTTCAAGAAGGGCTGACGATCCCACGCGCCCGGCCGGATCCCCTCCGGCCGGGCCCTTCTCGCCCGAGGCCAGCGCCTTGCTTCAGAACGATCTCGGCCGGAGGCTCTGGATCGCGTGCCTGCTCGCGCCGGCGCTCGTGATCGTCGTGACCTTCGTGACGGTGCCGCTGGTCTCGGCGCTCCTCTACAGCGCCTATTCCTGGAACGGGCTCGCCCGCGGCGGCTTCGTCGGGCTGGAGAACTTCCGCCTCGTCCTGTTCCACGAGCCCTTCAGCACCTGGACCTACAACGCTCTCGTCAACAACGTCGTCGTGTTCTTCGCCCTCATGGTGGTGCAGAACGGCACCGCCTTCCTGATCGCGTTCCTGCTCTTCAAGGGGCTGCCCGGCCACCGCTTCCATCAGGTCGCGATCTTCATCCCCGTGGTGCTCTCCGCCGTTATCATCGGCGCCATGTGGAAGCTGTTTCTCAACCCGCTCTTCGGGCTCGTGAACCAGGCCCTCATCGCGGTCGGGCTCGCATCCTGGGCGCAGCCCTGGCTCGGGCAGCCCGAGACGGCGCTCGGGAGCCTCGTGGTGGTGAACACCTGGCACTGGCTCGGTTTCCCGGCGCTGGTCTATCTCGCGGGCATGCAGCGCATCCCGGGCGAGGCCATCGAGGCGGCGCGGCTCGACGGCGCCACCGACTGGCAGGTGATGACGAAGATCATCTGGCCGCTCGTGGCGCCGGCCACCACGGTCGTGGTGATCCTCACCTTCATCGGCTCGTTCAATTGGTTCGAGCTGCCCTACATCATGGGCGGCATCGACGGCTCGCCGGGCGGCGCCACCGACGTGCTCGGCCTGTACTTCTACCGCACCGCTTTCGGGGGCGCGACCTCGGGCCTGCAGGATTTCGGCCGCGCCAGCGCACTCGCGGTGCTGATGTTCATCCTCATGGCGGTGGTCTCCGTACTGTGGACGCGAGCCCTGCGCCGCCGCGAGATCCAGGTCTGACACCGATGATCGGACCGACGCAGTCCTCAGATCCGGCGCGGGCGCAGGGCCGCCGCGAGATCAGGGCCTGACCGATGCAGTCCCCGACCGCAGGCACGGGACCGATGCACGCCGGAGGGGCGGGCCTCAACCAGGCCATGACCCACGCGGTGCTGTGGCTCACCACCTTGGTGATGCTCTATCCCATGGCGATCGTGGTGCTCTCGGCCTTCAAGAGCACGGGAGAGATCTATTCGTCGCCCTTCGGCCTGCCGCAGGGCTTCAACCTCGCGAATTTCGAGACGATCTGGCGCGAGACCACCTTCCCGCTCTACCTCGCCAATTCGGTGCTCGTGACCGCGGGCTCGGTCGCGCTCATCGTCGTGGTCGCCACCATGGCGGCCTATGCGCTCGCCCGCTACACCTTCCGCGGCAACGAGCTCGTCTACCTGTTCTTCCTCTCCGGGCTGATGCTGCCCCTGAAGCTCGCGATCATCCCGCTCTTCATCCAGTTGACGTCCATGGGCCTCGTGGACACGCGGCTCGGGCTCGTGATCGTCTACACCGCCATGGGGCTGCCCTCCGCGGTCTTCATCCTGACGGGATACCTGCGCAGCCTGCCGATGGAGCTCGAGGAATCGGCGCGCATCGACGGCGCCAGCGAGGCCCGCATCCTGTGGTCCGTGATGCTGCCGCTGGCGCGCCCCGCCATGGTGATCGCCGCGATCAACAACGCGGTGCCGATCTGGAACGACTTCTTCTTCCCCCTGGTCTTCATCCAGACCGACGCGCTGAAGACCCTGCCGCAGGGGCTCACCATCTTCATGGGCGAGTACAACACCGAATGGGGCGTGCTCTTCGCCGGCCTGACGCTGGCCGCCCTGCCGATCACGCTCGTCTACGTGCTGCTCTCGCGCCAGTTCGTGGCCGGGATGACGCAGGGTGCTGTGAAGTAGCCCCGAAGGTTCGGCACGGCAGCGATGCGACAGGCGCCGTCGCGTTTCGGAGGGAGGGCGCCCCAGTATCCGTCTGCTCGTGATGGAGTTGGGGGCAGGGCTGTCGGCTCCGTCCGGATGCGGTCCCGACCGGCCTGACGGACTCTAACGGCCCGGCAGGTCGGCCGCCACGGCGAGCACCGTGGCGTCGTCGTGGGTCTTGACCCTGAGGTGCAGCCGGCCCTCCGGGTCCTCCCGCTCCAGCCGTCGCAGTTCCGCGAGGAGCGCGGCCGTCTCGCCGTTCCCGACCGCTGCGACGAGGCCGGCCGGGTCGCGGTGACCGAACAGGTCGCAGAGCCGTAGGAAACCATCCGTCGCCAGGACCACCGGGGCGCCGGGCCGGATCACGGCCTCGAAGCGGCGCACGGCGTGGGCCCAGGGCAGGCGCGGATGGACCACGTAATAGCCGCCCGCGCGGTTGACGAAGGCGCGGTTGCGCCGGATCTGCGCCAGGACCGCTTCCGGGATGCCGAGCGGAACGCGCTCCGAGCGGTTCAGCATGTCGAGGGTCTCGGCCTCAAAGGGCTTCACCCGCTCGTCGGTCCAGCGCTCGAGCCCGTCCGCCCCGGGTACGAACACGCACACGTCCGCGATCACCGCCGCCCGCACCCGGACGCTGCTCCCCAAGGGTTGGAATTCCGCCAGGGCGAGGCAGGCGGAGGGCCCGTCGCTCTCGGAGGCGAGCGGGCCGCGGAGCGCCGCCGCGAAGCGCCGTTCCAGGTCGCCTTCGAGCCCATGGAGGAGGGCGTCGAGATCGGGCGCGCCCCGCCCGATCCGCTCGCGCAAGGCGGCGTCGATGGTGCCCGCGAGCCAGGCCGCGTCGGTGGCGCCCTCGTCCAGGGTGCGCGCGCTCACGCCCGAGGCGCCGTCGATGATCCAGGCGAAGCGGCCGGCGTTCCCGGCCCCGTCCTCGTTGGCGCCGCCGCCGGGCTCCGAGGCATGGGCGATGATGCGGAGATTCATCCGCCCAGTCTCGCCGCCATGCAGGTTGCGGCGCAAGCGTCGGGCACGGCCCGCGCCGCTGAACGGCCGCTTTCGGCCGCCCCGATCGTCGGGGCCGCCGCGATCCCGGAGCCGCTTCGGGCTCCGAAGCGGAGGGCGCACCACCGCGACGGTCGCACGGCGTCGTTCGGAGTCCGAGAAGGCCGTGCGTCCCGGCGGGAACCAAGCCTGACGGTGGGCCGCACAGCAGAGGGCGAGAGACGGCAAGGCGCCGAGAACCTCAAGACCGTACCTCATTCGGGTCATGGCGCCCGAGATCTAAAATTCCAGTGATAGGAGAGAGTTGACGGTGGCGGTGGAGGCAGTCACCTGCGAACCTAGCTCCTAGGTGTTTCCCTGTTCTGTGGGAAAGTACAAGGAATATCGTCAACCCAGCCTCTTTTCCCTACTCTGAAGGGTCCAGAACGCGAGATCTTGCCGCCACCTAGATCGAAATTCCCTGAAGCTGCGAACAGGTAATCTGGTCCTACAGCCTGTTCGCACTTGAACCCTTTCCGTGATCGGGCGTTTCGGCCCTCCTGACGAAGGAGGAGTGATGCTGGCGGACGCGCAATGGGCCATGCTGGAGCCGCTAATCGAGGCATGCCGCCCGAAGGGCAAAACCGCGCCTCAGGATCTGCGCCGCACGGTGTCAGCCATTCTCTGGCGGCCTCAGAACGGCGCGAAGTGGCGCTCTGTCCCGTCCGAGCTTGGCCCCTGGTCACGGGCGGCACAGACCTTCATGCGCGCCGACCTTGGTCATCTCTCGCCGCCAGACCAGAGGATACGCCAGACGCTGTGCGCCGTCGCAATGTATAGCTGACAGAGTATAGCTGACAGAGGACCCAAGCTAAGATTTACCGTGCCTGACCTGGATGGAGCCCACCAAGCCACTCAGTCGAAGAGTTCCTCGATGAACGACTTCTTGCGCTTGTGATGACCGTGCTGCTGCCCGTGACCATAGGGTTGCGAGTAGCCGGGGTTCTGGCCCTGATGGTGCTGGGGGTTCAGGAAGCCGGATTGCGGTACGGGAGCAGGGGAGGGTGGGGGAGTATCCTGGGCACTTCGCTGAATGATCTTGTCGAGCTCACCGCGATCGAGCCAAACACCGCGGCATTGAGGGCAGTAATCAATCTCCACTCCCTGACGTTCGCTCATTACGAGAGGAACACGGCAGATTGGACACGGCATTCCGACAGCGCTGGTCATTTGGGCTTCTCCTCAGAAGCGATGCACAATAGGCCTCGTGGTCGTGGGCATTCCTCAGACCTGCTTGGGCCAGTAAGTAGGAACACCCGGTAAAGGGCATCATTCCAGCCACCCAACAGCGACTGCGGTCCGGCTGGGTGCGCTCAGGTCAAATGGGCAGGCTCCGGCTGGCCTTCAAGCGGGGCTGTTCGGACAGGAGGGCTTAGCTTCTGAGCATATTGAGGCCTTAGAGCTTAGCCCAGTGAGCGCGTGCGCGACCCATTTTGTGTGAACAGCCCAAGCCTCCCGCTCTCCGAAGCCTCTCTCCGCAACCGTCAGACTCATGCGGAGTGGTCAAGGAGCGCCAAGGCTCCTGAGCAGGCGCACGCTGGACAGGTAGAACACATCCCGCGTCGGCATCGTAGGGGTAATGAACGCTTCAATGAAGCCGTGCTGCAAAGCGTCGTCCGCAAAATAGACGGTGGTCCGTGCCGCTGCCGTTTCTACTTCTTCAGTCGAGAGCGGCACCTGAGCCTTGTGAGCTGTTTCTGTGGCGATCACGCGACCGGTCTTCTGGTCAACCGCGAGCAGCTCAAGTTCCGACCTCTTCAGATCGGAGTAGCTGTACCACTCAGGCAGCACGGCTTTGGAGAACTTGGTCTGGTGCACCATGAAGCTGGAAGCTTGCACTCCGAAACGCCGCTGAAAGCCCAGGAAGAATAGCACGCCCGCTGAGTCTACGCTCGACATGTTGTAGATCGTCGTGCGCCCGGGGCTCGCTTTGAAGAAGGAGTAGAGCTCCATGCCTGAGCTGGGTTTCCTCCGCCTGTGACGAGATAAAGGGCAAACTCGTCGATATTGCCTTTGGCAGTGCTGGCCGAGAAGACGTAGCTGGTGAGCGTGTCACACATTTTCCTGCCGATGGTCGCACTGCAGTAGATATGCTGAATCATGGCCGCTCCGGGCGCGAGCCGCATTTGCTGGGCGACTTCCACGCTGGCTGCCTCGAGCCGTATCGCACATCACTCATGGCTCGTCAGTCCTGTGTGCTGCGCCTGAGCTGAGGCGTTTTCAGTCGGGAGGATGAAGAATTCTGCGGATAGCCTCTGTGTGACCGCAATCAAGCGGCGCTGAACCAGATCAAGCAACTCGTGCAAGCCGCCACCCAGCAACTCGCGACCAGCCAGGCCGCGGAGATCGCGGAGCAAGGCGCGAAGCTCCTCAGCCGCCGCATCGCCGGCCGAGAGCTCGTACCGCGATCGCAGCTCGGCCAACAGCCGGTCCACCTCATGGGTACAGAGAAGCACCGAACGCGGAAGACCCGGATCCAACAGCAGGAAACCTGCAACGTCCTCGGGGGTTAATGCCGCCGATCTGACGCGTCGATACGGGTGATACGCTGCGGCTGAGCGCAAGAGCGCATTCCATTGGGCAAGGTCGATCGATGAAGTCTCGCCCGATGGTCGCGCCTGCAAAACGGGAGACTTGATATCGAGCAGACGGCTGGTCTGATCAGCGCGCTCGATATAGCGTCCGATCCAGTAGAAGGACCACCCCTGGTCTCGGTGGAAGGTCCCCTCCGTGATTCCCGTATGCGTCTGGCAGGCCTCCTCGACCTCTGCAAGAAAGCGGGCGAGGCGGCCAGGTTCGAGAACCTGCCGGTCCTGTGTCGAGATCCAGTTGTAGAAGACGTTCAGCTGAGCCCACATCTCACGCGAGATCAGGGGGCGCAGGGCGCGTGCGTTCGACCGTGCGTTGGCGAGCGCGCTGACGATCGACGTCGGGTTCTCGCGATCCAGGGTGTAGAAGTGCAGAACCGCATCCGTCGACGCTGCCGCGTGCATCTCAAGGAACCTTGCTTCATCCCAGTGAAGGCGGAGGATCGGCAACCAATCCTGCATGCCGTGAGCATCGCGGGCGAACGTGACATTCACCTCCAGGATGCGCGCGAGGTTCTCGGTTCGCTCAAGGTAGCGTCCCAGCCAAAAGAGATTCTCCGCAGAGCGGGCAAGGAGGACGTTACGCAAGGACCCAGGTGTCCTTCGAGCCACCACCCTGGGAGGAGTTGACCACAAGGGAGCCTTCCTGCAACGCCACTCGCGTGAGCCCGCCCGGCAGCACCCAGGTGCTCGACCCCGTGACGGCGAATGGGCGAAGGTCGATGTGCCTTGGTGAGATCGTGTCTCCCATGAGGGTCGGGGCGACCGACAGGCTGATGCAGGGCTGGCTGATGTAGTTGGCCGGGTCCGCGAGCAACTTCGCGCGGCAATCCTCAAGCTCCCTTCGGCTTGCATGCGGCCCAATCGTGATTCCATAGCCGCCGGCCTCGCCGACGGGTTTCACAACAAGCTCTTCCAGATGATCCAGGGTGTAACGGAGAGCTTCCGGCTCGCGGCAGATGTGGGTTTCCACGTTGGGCAGGATGGGGTCCTCGCTCAGATAGTAGCGGATCACGCGCGGCATGTAGGCGTAGACTGCCTTGTCGTCGGCGACCCCGGCGCCGACGGCATTCGCGAGAGTGACATTCCCCGCGCGGCAGGCCCGCATCAGTCCGGGCACGCCGAGCGTACTGTCGGGGCGGAAAACCTCAGGGTCCAGGAACTCGTCGTCGACGCGACGGTAGATAACGTCGACCGGCATAAGGCCAGCGATGGTGTGCATGTAGACCCGGTCGTCGCGGACCACGAGATCGGCGCCGACGACGAGCGGCACGCCCATCTCGCGCGCGAGGAACACGTGCTCGAAGAACGCCGAGTTGTATGGGCCTGGCGAGAGCAGAACCGCCTGCGGATCGCTGGTTCCCGGAGGCGCAACTTCCCGCAGAGCAGCAAGGAGCTTGGGCGCGTAGTCATCGATCGGGCGAACGCCGATGCCGTCGAGGAGGTCCGGGAAGGCCCGCAGCATCATATGCCGGTTCTCGACAACATAGCTGACGCCAGATGGGATACGCGCATTGTCCTCGAGAACCATGACGGTTCCCCGCCCGTCCCGAATGAGGTCGGTGCCGCAGATGTGGACGTAGGTCCTGTGCGGCAGATCCAGGCCCCGCATCATGGGGCGGTAATTGGCGTTGCTTAGGATGAGTTCGGCTGGGATGATGCCGTCCCTCAGGATTCTCTGGTCGTGGTAGAGATCGTCGAGAAGGAGGTTGAGCGCGGCGACCCGCTGGGTCAGCCCTTTCTCGATGTGCTCCCAATCCTTTGCCGATAGCACCCGCGGGATGATGTCGAAGGGCAGGACACGGTCGATCTCGTCCTTCTCGGAGTAGACCGTGAACGTGATTCCGAGATCGTGGAACTCAGCCTCCGCATCTGAGGCGCGACGTTTCAGATCGTCAGCCGTCAGGTGCTCAAGGCGCTCGCGAACCTGTTGGCCTGCGCTGCCGTGCGCCATCTCGCAGTAGAACCCGCTGGGATCGTAGTGCCTGAAAACCCTGCCGCTCATCGATCCTCCGGGCCCGCAGCCCAGGCCAAGAGCACCAGTACTGCCAGCGACCCCAGCCCGGTGCAACTTTAGACCCTCCCACCATAACTAAGATGTAGCGCCCGGGGTCCATGAACTCGGAGACCTGCTTCCAGTCCTACTGTGGCGTGAAGTCGGTGTCGCCGGTGATCCGTCGGCAATAGGCCGCGATCAGGCGGGCGGTGTCCTCCACATCCTTGAGGCTCAGCACCTCACAGGGCGTGTGCATGTAGCGGAGCGGCACGCTGAGCAGGCCGGCTGCCATCCCGCTTCGGTTAAGCTGGAGCGCGTTTGCATCCGTCGGTGTCGCCCCGGGTGTGACGTCGACCTGGCATGGGATGCCCTCGGCTCTTGCAGCCTCCGTCAGCAGCGCAAAGACGGCCGGGTTGGCGTTGGCGCCTCGGGAGATCCCCGGCCCCTTGCCGATGTCGAGCTGCCCGAACCGGGCTTTGCTCACGCCTGGGTAGTCGATGGCATGGCCCATATCCACAGCGAGGCCAGATTGCGCAGCGATGCCGAAGGCGGCCGTGCGGGCTCCCCGCGAGCCGATCTCCTCCTGAACCGTCCCGACCGCATGGACGCCCACTTGGGGATGAAGGCCGCCGTCCTCCTTGAGAAGCCGCAGGGCCTCGGCCACGATGAACAGGCCGGCCTTGTTGTCGAAGGCGCGTGCCGTTGCCCGCTCCCCGATCAGCATCTGGAGCTCGTGCTGGTAGGTCACCGCATCGCCGAGTTCGACCCACGCTTCCGCCTCCGCCCTCGAGGTGGCGCCGATGTCGATCCACAGCTCCTTCATGTCGGGCTTCTTCTTGAGCTCGTCCGGCTCGAGCAGGTGGATCGCCTTTCGGCCGATGACGCCTGGCACCCGCTCCCGGCCGTGCACCCAGACCGTCTGTCCGATGGGGACGACGCTGTCGTGTCCTCCGATCGGGCTGAAATGGAGCAGGCCCTCGTCGCTGATGTAGTGGATCACGAACCCGATCTCGTCCATGTGGCCTGCGAGCATGATCCGCATCGGGGCGTCAGGATTCAGCACCGCGGCGACGTTGCCGTGCACGTCGGTTGTCACCGTGTCGGCAAAGCCGCCCGTGTACTGCCGGTAGAGCTGAGCCACCGGCTGCTCGTACCCGCTCGGCGAGGGGGCGCTGATGATCGAACGGAGGAAGGTCAGAGAGTCTGGGCGCATGGCAGTGCCTGTGCTGGAGCTGCTGGTCGCAGGACAAACGCTGCAGCTCTCCTTTTGAGCCGCAGCGTGGCTGGAGTCTCGCCGATGCCTGGCTTACTCCAGGGTGAACACCTTTGATGGACAGTGAGGCAGCCAAGATTACGCAGCGCGGACCAATGCGCCATTTGTACCCGTAGATGCGCAGATCTCTGCTGCCTTTTCGGAATCGACGGACCAGTACCTGAAGCGGCGAGCGGGGCCTGCATCCTTTTGAAGCAGGCCTAAGCCAGCAGCCATGTCCCGTTCACCGGCAGCCCGGCGATCCGCGATCGAGGAGGGCGAAAAGTCGAAGGTCTTGCTCGCGAGTTCGTGGCTGGCCGCCTGGTAGGCGAGGTGAAGCAGCCTGACGCGCGGCCCCTTCGGATCGAGCTGCTCACGCAGACCGTATTCCCGCTGCAGCGCTTCGACGGTGCGCCGGGCCGCGCTGGCGAAGAGAATGTCCTGCGTCCGCTCCAGCACGGCATCCAGGGAGGCCGGCTGGGGACTGCGCAGGCTGAACAGCTCCAGCGCGATGCACAGGAGGTCCTGTTCGAGGGGTTCGTCGAAGAGGGGGTCCAGGGGCAGGTTGTTGGCGTAACCGGGATCACATAGGAGCCGGCCACCGATCTCCACCGGGGGGAAGGCGGGTGTGATGGCCGTGCTGGCCAGGATGTGCTCGGGCCGGATCTCCTCCTGCGTGTTGTCGAAGTAGACCTCGTTTCCGCTCTCGAGGTCGATGCAGCCGATGGTGAGCCGGACATCGGCACGGTTGAGGCGCTCGAAGTCCACCAGGCGCTCCAAGGTGCGCCGGAGGGGAGCGTGGTCGTAGATCGCGATATCGTTGGGCACCCACGGCAGGATCGACCACAGCCCGGGGTAGCGGCGCTGGAAGATGTTGGGCCGGCAGAACAGCAGGGTCATGACCGAGTGCATTCCGTTGTAGGTCTGGCGCAGCGTCTCGTTCCCGCTCAGGGCACCATAGGTGTGCTGCGTCGCCTCGGTCCAGAATTGCCCGAGCTTTTCGAGCCTCTGCTCGGGAGCGTTGCCGGCCAGGATCGCGCCTGTGACCGCGCCTACGGACGCACCCACGATCCAGTCTGGACGGATGTCCTGCTGATGGAGGTGCTCGTAGGCACCGGCCAGATAGGCACCGAGAGCGTTGCCGCCGCCCAGCACGAGTGCTGTCTTTGTGGTGCGAGGCATGAGGCTCCTGCCCTGTTTCCATGCGCGTATTGTGAAGAAGCGGGTGAACGTTGTGCGCTGCACAATGTTCCGAGCTGGGGCCTACGAATCAGTGTCGACACTCATGCTGACCATCGAGACCAACCAGGGTCGAACCGACATAGATACGGACTCCGCGGCATAGGAGGTGGATCTTGCGCTCGCCGCGCGGTTTGCCAGCTGTAAGAGTCATCCCGCCGTGCGCGGGCCCGGGGCTTTGAGCGAGGTGGGGGATCAATCACCGCTGCTTGCCCTGTCGGGTGCGGTTCTGGCCTACGGGATGCTGTCGGGAGACCGACGCACCGCGGGAGCGGGCGCCCGCAGGCTCGACTCACTCGTTATCGCGATGTGCATCTAGCCTGGCCTTGAGCGCGATGTCCCGCACGACATCGAACGTCCTACTGGATGAGGAGCAGTACGGAGGTGGGGCGTTCGGACCAGGCGAGGAGGCGTGGCACTCCTTTCCCTCAGGCCACACCGGGAAAGCGTGGCGGTCGCAAGGTCGCTCACTGTCTGGCGTCGGCATTCACGGGACAGCCTGAGGCGGTTGAGGAAGGGAGGGTTCTGGGCTCATCGTAATTTCATGGGGAGCGACGATGAGACAGATACCAGCACCAGCCAAGGAGTCGGCGGAGGAGAAGATCCGCATCGTGCTGCAGGGCCTGCGGGCCGAGGACAGCATCGCCGAGCTCTGCCGGCGCGAGGGCATCAGCCAGAACCTGTACTACCGCTGGTCCAAGGAGTTCCTGGAGGCCGGCAGGAGGCGCCTGGCCACCGTTGGGTTGGGCCGGCCCCTGCGCTTCCAGGTCACGGGCAGGCAGGTGAGCGACCATGCCGGCGCCCTGCCGCTTCTGGCGGGGCTGAGCGCCACGCACGTGATCGCCGACAGGGCTTATGACGCTGGTGTGATCCTGGATGCCATTGAGGCTGCCGGTGCCGCCGCCGTTCCCCACCGCCAGGGGCGGCATCGCCCGCCTGGCTTCGATCCCGTCCTCTACCGGCTCAGGAGCCAAATCGAGCGCGCCCTGAGTCGCCTCAAGCAGTTCCGCTGGATCAGCACACGCTGCAACCGCCTTCCCGACAACTATAGGGCCGGCCTCTGCCTCGCCTCCACCCCCTTCTGGTGCCCCTGAATGTCGATTCAGCCAAACACCGCTCCTGGTCTCCATCTCAACGCAGAGGTCGCTTCCGGGGCAGTCCGCGCCCTGTCATCTTCCCGACAATGGGATCCGGGCCCGTCGGATCACGCCGGACGGCAGGCTGAGCGAATGTCTGGTGTTGAGTGCAGGATCACGCACTCGGCACAGCCGAGATAAGCGCGTTGCTGCCATCATGTTCGGTCCTGTCGCATCTTCGTCAGCGCTGGGGTCGTGCCCTCTCGACCGATTGTTCGGAAGCGCGCGTGGGGACCCCAAATCCGACGAAGTCCTTCCCGGCCCCGGAATGCGATTGTGTTCCGGGTGCGCTCGCTCCCGGCGCGACCAAGATATCAATCGAAGAATCCGACATCCTCATCCGCGAGGTACCGGCGTGCCTCCTCGATGCGGAAGTCGACGCCCATCCCGGGGCGATCCCAGACGTCGATCATGCCGTCCCGCACGATCGGATCGGGAAGGCCGGTCACGATGTCGTGCCACCAGCTCGGTTCGCCGATCGGATACTCGAAGGCGATGAAGTTGTTGGGCAGGGTCGCGCATACCTGGACCAGGGCGGCGAGGCCGAGCAGCCCGTTTGCCGTCCCGTGAGGCGCGATGAGGATGCCGTGTAGGTCCGCATATTCGGCGATCCACTTCAGCTCGGCAATTCCGCCGACGTCACACGGGTCGGGGCCGACGACGTGCACCGCATGCCGCTCGATCAGCTCCTTGAAGTTCTGCCGCAGGTAGATCTGCTCGCCCGTGTGGATCGGCGTCGACGTGCTCCGCGTCACCTCCCGGTAGACGTCGGCATTGGCGAAGGGAACGTAGTCCCCCGTGATGAGGTCCTCCAGCCACATCACGTGAGCCGGTTCGAGCGCGCGGGCGAGGCGGATTGCATCCGGCACCATCCAGCCGGGGCCGCAATCGAGCGCAAGGCCGACAGCGTCGCCGAGCACCTCCTTCATGGCGGTGACACAATCCACCACGTGATGCAGGCCCCGCTCCGTCATCGGGCCGCGATCGCGCAGGCCGTGACGGGCAACCGGGTGGGGATCGCCGTAATAGAAGTTCGGGACCTCGCGCCGCATGGGGCTGTGGAAGGCGATCGGCTGCTTGATGATCGTGAAGCCTTCCGGCAGCGCCATCATGCGCCGTGCATCCTCCGCATAATCGTCCGGGCCGTAACCGCTCATCGGAAACCGGATGCCGCCGTTGTAGACCCGGACCCTGTCGCGGACCTTGCCGCCGAGCAGCTTGTAGACGGGCAGGCCGGCCGCCTTGCCCGCCACATCCCACAGGGCCATCTCGATCGCGCTGACGGCACTGCCCCAGGGCTTGAAGGCTCCCCGATGGCGGATCCGGAGCATGACGCGCTCCACGTCCGTGGGGTCTTCGCCCAGGATGGCGTCGCACAGCGCCAGGACGTGCGGCTTGACGAAGGGCTTCCACGACTCGATCTGGCCGTACCCGCTGATGCCGGCGTCGGTCACGATCCGCACGATGGGATGCTGCCCCAGCAAGGCGCATCTGAGGTCGGTGATTCGCATGGTCTCCCAATTCTCTTGGTGCGCGCCCGACGCCGCGGCCTCGCCGGCGGACGGTCGTTGCGCTTTCGGGCCTTGAGCCGGAAGCAGGCCGCGAGCGCTGCCTGCGGGGTCCTGCCTGCGCGGTCTACCTGTATGTCATGAGGTCGGCGGTGACGGCCTCGGCGCAGGCGCTGACGGCCTTCCGGAGCTCGGCGATGCGCGCCTCGCTCCGGCCGCCCATGAAAGGCATGCTGACAGCGGCCACCGTGGCCGTCGTGCGGTCGCGGATGGGAGCCGCCACGGCGCATACGCCGTCCGAGTACTCGCCGCGGTCGAGCGCCCAGCCCTGCTGCCGGATCAGTTCGAGCTCGGCTCTGAGCGCATCGGGGTTCGCCAGCGTCCCCGTCGTATACCGGGGAAGCGTCCCGCCGAGCACCTGCGCAATGCGCTCGGGCGGCGAGAAGGCCAGCAGCACCTTGCTCGCGGCCCCCGCATGCAGCGGAAGCCTCCGCCCGAGCTTCACGTTGAGACCGTATTCGCCGGTGCCGTGGGCGACATAGAGCACCAGGACGGCGTCTCCGTCGATGACCGAGAGCTTGCTGGCCTCGCCCGTCACCTTCGACAGGCGTTCGAGATGGGGCTGCGCGATACCGGCCAGCTTCGCGTCGTGGCTGGACACGACATGGGACGCCAGGGAGAGGAGGCGCGGCCCGAGAACGTAGGAGCCCGAGAGGGTGCGCCTGACGACGTCCCTGACCTCGAGGGTGTTGAGAATGCGATAGACCGTGGAGCGGGGCATATCCAGGAAGTCGCAGAGGTCCCGGATGGTGGCTCCGTCGGGCCGCTTCTCGATCGTGTCCAGCATGTCGAGCATCCGCTCGATGACGGGAACGACGTTCTTCTCCTTCGATTCGGCCGGGAGATCCTTCCCCAATGACATGTCCGTTCCTTCAGTCGCGGTGTGGGCGCCGGCTCCTGCCGGAGCGGGCGCCCGGACATTCTGATTGACAGCCGCCCGAAAAGCGCTGACATTCTCTCAGAACAAGCATTGTTCAAATGAGAATAGGACAGAACGAGCGGCGTTGCAAGGCGCAATGTGCCTCCTTCGACAAGCCCGCTCTGCTGCCGGGATGAACCGGCACTCGCGGCGAGCCGATGTCCTCCTCGAATGCAATGCCCTAGACACAGGGAGGCTATCATGGCGCGCTCGCAGCGAATCATGCACACGATGATCAGGGTCGGCGACCTGGATCGGTCCGTTCAGTTCTACTCCAAGCATTTCGGCATGGAGGTCGTCAAAAAGGTCGATGTGCCGGAAGCCCAGTATACCAACGTCTTCATCGGGTACGGCAACGAGAATGACGACCCGATGATCGAGCTGACCTACAATTACGGAAAGACGGAATACGAGCTCGGCACGGGCTTCGGGCATCTGGCAATCGGCGTCCGTGACATCTACGGCGTCTGCCAGGCCCTGCGAGACGCGGGCGTCAAGATCGTCCGCGAACCGGGCCCCTTGAAGTTCGGCACCGTCCACATCGCCTTCATCGACGATCCGGACGGGTACCGGATCGAACTCATCGACCTCGACACCGGCGACTACGCGACGGCCGGGTAACGGCCGCGTCCTGGGTTGCCGCCGCCAAGTCTACGAGCTCCGCGCTCGCTCGAATATCCCCTGACCAAACCATCGAACGCGGGCCGGCCTTGGCCGGAAGCGCCGCCGCTCATGAGAAGGACCGAAGCCATGACAGCAAGTGCAGTTGCGGCACCGCCGCCCGCCACCGCCTGCAAGCCCGAGACGATCGAACTGCTGAAGCAGGTCCCCACCGCCGTCATCACGGGGCTTCTCTACAAGAAGTATGGGCTGCGCACGCGGGCCATTACCGGCGTCGCTCCGGTCGACCCGAACCGCTGCCGTTTCGCCGGACCGGCCTTCACGCTGCGCTACGTCCCTCAGCGCGAAGACCTGAACGTCGCGACCGACATCGGCAATCCGAACAGCGCCATGCTGCGGGCGACGGAGCAGATCCCGTCCGGCAGCGTCTTCGTCATGGACATGCAGGGCAACGGCCTCGTCGGCGGCCTCGGCGACGTACTGACGCAACGCTTCCTCGTTCGCGGCGTCGCGGGTGTCGTCGCGGACGGCGGCATGCGCGACGTGCGGGAGATCCGCGCGCTCGGTCTTCCGATCTTCTGCCGGGGACCGGCCGCCCCGCCGAGCCCCGTCGCGCTCATGGCGCTCGACATCCAGCAGCCGATCGGCTGCGGCGGCGTGGTGGTGTTCCCGGGCGACATCGTCGTCGGCGACGAGGACGGCGTTGCGGTCATTCCGGCCCATCTCGCCCAGGAAGTGGCCGAGCAGGGCATCGAGAAGGAGCTGCTCGACGGATGGGTGCGCGAACGGGTGGCGGAAGGCAATGGGCTCCTCGGTCTCTATCCGCCCAATGCCGACAATCTCGCCCGCTTCAAAACCTGGCGGGAAAGCCAGAAGTCGTAGCGCCCGAGTCCGGGTGGTCCAACACGCGGCGCTCGGTTGCGGCACCTCCTGCTCGATGAGCAAGAGAGGCTGTCGGACGCAACCGAGCGTCGGCGTCGTGATCCGGATCCGCTGCGGGTCAAAGGCTCCAATTGCTGTGCTGCCCTGAGGAGATCGAGAACCGGCGCATGAACTGGCCTCCCGGCCGCCGATCCTCCTCGCCGACAGGTTCGAAGGTCGCGTGACGCTGCCGATGCGCATTCACATCCAGAACCACCCCCTCGACGGCAATCCGCGAGCGACGCTGCAGCAGTTGCAGGAGGCGGCTGCGCGTGCCGGCGAGGATACCCTGGATGCCAGCATCGGCGAGAGCGACGAGGATTTCCTGCGCCACATCGGCGACGTCGACGTGATGATCACGTCCAGTCGCGTCGTCCGGATGCTCACCTCCGTCGCCGCGCCGCGACTGAAGTTGATCTTCCTGACCCATGCCGGCCTCGACTCGCTCGCGGACCTGAGCGGCGCCGACGCCTTGCGGGGGATCAGACTCCTCAACAATCGCGGCGCTCATGCCGACAAGGCGGGCGAGTACGGAACCATGGCGGTTCTCATGCTGGCCAATCGCATGCCCCTGTTCGCGACCCAGCAGAGGCATGAGGTCTGGGAGCGTCGGCTCAGCCCCTCGGTCCGGGGCCGAAGCGTGGTCGTCGTCGGTCTCGGTGCGATCGGCTCCGCGGTCGCCGAGAACCTGGACCGGTTCGGCATACGCGTGATCGGCGTCCGCACGCGGGCCGGTGAGCATCCGCATTGCTCCATCGTGGTGGCGAGCCGCGACCTCGACTCCGTGCTTCCGCGGGCCGAATTCCTCGTGCTCGCCTGCCCGTTGACGCCCGAGACCGCCGGTCTGTTGGACAGGCGACGCATCGATCGTCTCCCGCAGGGAGCCGGCATCATCAACATCGGTCGGGGCGAATTGGTCGACCAGGACGCCCTGCTGGATGCGCTCGATTCCGGCCGTCTCTCCGGCGCCGTGCTCGACGTGTTCGACCGGGAGCCGGTGCCGCCAGGCCATCGCCTGTGGCGGACCCGGAACCTGACCATGACGCCGCACATATCCGCCGGCGACCCCGTCACGTATGTCCCGCGCAGTCTCGATATCTTCTTCCGGAACCTGGACTGTTTCCGGCGAGGCGAGCAGATGCCCAACGAGGTCGATCTGCGGCGGGGCTATTGAACGCAGCCGCCAAGGCGTGATGCGGCGGGCGGCGGCGAACACGATGATGGGGAGATCGGCATGCGCTACACCCGGTTTGGCAACACAGGCATCGACGTGTCGCAGGTCGCTCTGGGGGGGCACGAGTTCCTCCGGAACGGGCGATCGCGCGGATTCAACGAGGACTTCGCGAAGGCGGTGACGCCCGGCTACCTTGCGCCGGGCTTCGGCGGGCCGAAGCGCATCGCGATCCTCAAGGCCGCATACGATCTCGGCGTCAACCTCTTCGACGTGACTATCGATTCCGAGAAGGAGGCGCTGGGCCGAAACCTGAAGGAGGTGCCTCCGCCCTATCCGATCTGGGTTCAGACCCGGCCCGAGGGAATGTGCTATGGTTACGACCCGGGCAACAGGACCATGCTCGACTATGCGGCGCTCCGGACGGAGGTCGAGCGCACGCTGCGTCTGATCGGGCGCCAGGTCATCGACTTCCTCAATATCGGCCTCGTGAACTGGTCGATCGACGAGACTCCGGATTACATGGAGCGTCTCGCGCGAAACCTGCAGCGCCTCCGGGACGATGGGCTCATCCGTTTCGCGGTCGCCGATTCGCATTCCGGCGAGAGACTGTATCTCGCCGAGTTGGCGTCCGGCGCGTTCGATGCCGTCAATCTCGATCTGAGCTTCGGCGAGCCCGGCGGATTGCAGAGGGTGATCCCTGAAGCGCGCAGGCTCGGAATCGGCGTCATGGCCCGGGAGGTCTTCTTCAAAGGCGAGTTGTTCGACATCGGCGAGAGTATCGGCCTGCTCGACAGGGGCGAGGTCGCGCGCACTGCGCTGGCCTGGACAGCGAAGCAGGGCCCGGACACCATCATTCTCGGCGTCGACACGCCGGAGCAGCTTCGCGCCAATGCCGCGACGCTCGAGATGGGAGCCGATGCGCTCGACGAGGGCCTCCTCGCAAAGCTGGAGGCGAGCGAAGGGTTCAAGGCTTACGAGGGGAAGCGCACGAGCACGTTCTTCGAGCGCACCCTCTCCTGACGCAACTCGCCGAAGCAGTGTCCGCGGTGACGAGCTTGCGCTTCCGACGATGCCGCGGATGGGGAGCTCGACCGACCTGGAGAGCAGTCGGGGTGCAGGCCGCCGCCGGCCAGCGTCGCTTCTGTGGGCTGGGCCGCAAAGCCTTCTTTCGCTGTCGCGGCGCTCGGGCGTTCCGCGCATGCGATGGACCGAGACGCCGGGCCGCCGGTCCTCCCTCACCAAATGGAGAGCAGGCCTGCTCAGGCACGCAATATCTTTTGTTGACAGTCGCGGGATAAGCATCCACGATTAAATCAGAACAGAAGCTGTTCAAATAGGAACAAGGAGGCGGAGCAGAGAGGCACCGCAGCCGGATCACGTTCCTAAAAGGGTTATCCCGCTCCTCCGGCCGAGAAGACGGTGCGCGCCGCGCGCCCGGGCAAGGTGGAGTGAGATGGGTCCCAAACAGCCATGAAATGCTGCATCAACAGGGAGGATCTCGTCCTATGGCACGATTGGGTGGTCTCGTTCTCAAGACGGCAGCCGCGCTCGCGCTGCTCGGCACGTCTGTTCACGCAGGCGAAGTCAATTTCTGGGTGTCGGAGCCCGGCCGGGCCAAGGCTCAGGCGATCGTCGCGGAGTTTGAAAAGGCCAACCCGGACATCAAGGTCCGGCTGCAGGCGAACCCCTACGGAGGCCTGGAGGGCAAGGTCCTCATCGCCCTGAAGTCCGGCATGCCTCCGGACGTCATCGAGGTGCAGACCTCCTGGATCCCGTCGTATCAGGCGACGGGCACGCTGGAGGATCTCGGACCGACGATCGCGGAAAGCGTCCCTCTGGCGGACTTCGTCCCCGCGACCCTGAAGGCCGCCACCGTGGACGGCAAGGTCTACGGCCTCCCCTTCCAGGCCGAAGCCTTGGCGATGCTCTACCGCAAGGACCTCTACCGCGAAGTCGGGCTCGACCCCGAGCGCCCGCCCCGCACCTGGGACGAGATGATCGAGTACGCCAAGAAGCTGACCTACACCGCGCCCAACGGGCAGCGGCGCTATGGCTACGGCATCGCGGGCGGCGGGCCGGAGGGCCAGGGCAACACCCTGTATCGTTCGCTGCCGTATCTCTGGATGAACGGCGGCGGCATCCTGTCCGAGGACATGAAGCGCTCGATCGTGAACAGCCCGGAATCCGTGGAGGCCGTGAAGTTCTACACGGAGATGTACACCAAGCTGAAGGTCGCGCCCCCTTCCACCCTGGAGAACGGCGGGCTCGAACTCCGGCGGCTGTTCATGGCGGGCACCATCGCCCATTACCAGGGCACCCCGACGGAGCTGGAGCGCTTTGCGCAGGACGCCCCGAACCTGGACTTCGGCGTCGCCATCATGCCCCATCCGAAGGGCAAAGAGACGACGGCGCTGATGGGAGGCTGGGCCTTCATCATGCCCAAGGCCGCCAAGAACAAGCCGGACGCCCAGAAGCTGATCCAGTTCCTGGCGAAGCCCGAGCGGATCGGCCTCTACACCCGGACGTTCCCGACCTCGAACGCTGCGATGAACCTGCCGCGCTTCTCGGATCCCCGCCTCGAGCCCTTCAAGGTGATGCTGGCCCAATCGCGGCCGCAGCCTCCGATCGGCTCGTGGCTCGAGATCACCAGCGCCTACTACAAGCGCCTGCAGGAGGTGCTGATCGGCGAGACGACGCCTCAGGAAGCCATGAACGCGGCCGCCAAGGAAATCGACGCGATTCTCAAGAAGTAACGGACGATCGTGCCCGCGCCGAAAAGGCGCGGGCACGGCCGAGATTCCGGGCGAGGAAACGATGATCACCGCGACCAAGCCGGCACCGAGCCCGCTCCCCGAGAGCGCCCCGCGCCGCAGCAACATGAGCAGTCCATCGCCCTTCATGAGCAGAGCCCGGCGGTACGTCGCCGATCACAGCGACGGGCCGTTCTTCTTCCTTCTGCCGGCGATCGCGCTCCTGGCGACCTTCATTCTCTACCCCCTGATCTCGACCCTCGTCATGAGCGTCACGGATGCGAGCGGGGCCTATGTCGGCACCGCGAACTACGTCAACATCATCGAGTCCGAGCGGACGGCGCGAGCCACGGGCAACACGATCTACTTCGTGGGTGCTTCGATCATCCTGCAGCTCCTCGTCGGCATCGCCGCCGGCATCGTCCTCAACGAGCGCTTCCGGGGGCAGGCCGTCGTCCGTGCGCTCACCCTGCTGCCCTGGGTGATCCCGGGCATCGTCGGCGCCATGACATGGGCGTGGATGTTCCACACGGATTACGGCGTCATCAACTCGATCCTGGTCTCGGCCGGCATCGTCGAGGAGCCGGTCCGCTGGCTCACGAACCCCAAGATCGTGCTCCCGGCTCTGACGGCGGTGAACGTCTGGAAGATGTTCCCGTTCGTGGCGATCATGATCCTGGCCGGGCTGCAGTCGATCCCGATCACGCTCTACGAGGCCGCGAGAGTCGACGGCGCGACGTTCTGGGAAGAGGTCTGGTACATCACGCTGCCGCAGCTCCGGCCCATCATTGCGTCCATCACGCTGCTGCTCGTCATCGCCGGGCTCAACTCCATCACGATCATCTTCGCCATGACGAAGGGCGGGCCGGCCGATCGGTCGCTGATCACGTCGATCCAGATCTTCGTCGAGGCCTTCAGCTACTTCAACTTCAACCAGGCGAGCGCCCTGTCGGTTCTCTTCTTCGCCGTGTCGGCGGTCTTCATCTCGCTGCACATCTGGCTCGACGGCCGCCGCGCCAAGGAACACTAGCATGAACGAGACTGTCAGGAATCCCTGGGTCTACCTGCCGGTCGCTCTGCTGCTCGGCGTGACGGTGCTGCCCTTCGGATGGATGCTCGTATCTTCGCTCAAGACCTTGGCCGAGCTCTACAGCATTCCGACCACGTGGCTCCCGGAGCGCGCGACGCTTGCGAACTACAGCAAGGTCCTCTTCGATTCCAACATTCCGCGCTACTTCATCAACAGCTCGATCGTCTCGGTGGGATCGACGGTGATCGGTCTCGTCTTCGCCACGCCCGCCGCCTACGCATTCGCGCGCTTCCGCTTCCGGGGGCGGACGTTCTGGCAGACGGCGGTTCTGATGGCGCACCTGCTGCCGTCGGCCGCGCTGATCGTGCCGCTCTACGTGATGCTCGGAAACGTTCACCTCCTGAACACGCTGACCGGCCTGATCCTGGTCTACCTCGTGCTGACGCTGCCGCTCAGCATCTGGATGCTCACGGGATACTTCAAGAGCATCCCGGTCGAACTCGAGGAGGCTGCGATCATCGACGGTGCGTCGCGGTGGGGCATCCTCCTGCGGATCATGCTGCCGCTGTCCCTGCCCGGCATCGTGGTGATCTTCCTCTACGCCTTCGTGGCGACCTGGAACGAGTTCATCTTCGCGCTCAGCTTCGCGACCGACATGAGCGTGAAGACGCTGCCGATCGGGCTCGCCGAGTTCTCGACGGAGTACGATACCGACTGGGGTGCCATCATGGCGGCGTCGGTGATCATGAGCCTGCCCATCGCCGCGGTGTTCCTCGGCCTCCAGCGCGTGTTCGTGGGAGGCATGATGTCGGGCGCCATGAAGGGCTGAGAACCCGTCGGGCGGGAGCTCGGGCCGCCCTCGTACCCGATCGCCTCCGCCATCCGGGCAAAGCGGAACGCTCCCGGCGGGAGCCCATCGCAATGACGGGGACGTCGCGCCTTGAGACAGGCTCGTAGGCGCCAGGTCCCGCAAGCAAACGTTTTGGAGTGCGTCGCCCTATGAAGATCGCGTCGATTACCCCCTGGATCGTCAAGGCCGAAGGCACCTACTTCGGCGAGTTCCTGTTCGTGGAGGTGCAGACCGACGAAGGCATCACCGGCTGGGGCGAGGTGACGACGAGCACCCGCGCCTCGAACAGGGCCGTGGCGTCGACGCTGCGCGTCCTGAACGAGCTGCTGGTCGGCGAGGATCCGCTGAAGATCGAGAGCCTCTGGAACCGGACATTCCGGAATTTCACCTATATGGGCAGCCGCGGCGCGGCGCTCCTCTGCATCAGCGGGATCGACATCGCCCTCTGGGACATCAAGGGCAAGGTGCTGAACCAGCCCATCTACGAGCTTCTCGGCGGGCGGGTGCGGGAGGATGTCCTGCTCTATACCCATCCCGACCAGTCGAAGTTCACGACCCGGGACGGGGTGATCGAGGAAATCCGTGGCATCGTCGATTCGGGGCACACGGCCCTGAAATTCGATCCCTTCCCGCATCTGGACGGCCTCGAAATCCGGCGGAACGGCTATCTCGACGGGGAGCTGAGCCGGAAGGCGGAGCGGATCGCCGCGGAATTGACCGCGCTGATCCGGGAAACGGCCGGTCCCGATATCGAGATCCTCATCGACGCCCACGGCCGGTTCAACGTCCCGACAGCGATACGGCTGTGCAACACCCTGCAGGATGCTGGCAAGATCGACTGGTTCGAGGAGCCCGTCCCCGTCGAGAGCTATCATGCCCTTCGGCAGGTCCGCGACAAGGTGAACGTGCCGATCTCCGTCGGGGAGCGCCTGCATACGCGCTGGGAGTTCGTGCCCATTCTCGAGAAGGAACTCGCCGACTACATCATGCCCGACGTGACATGGACCGGCGGCATCAGCGAGCTCAAGAAGATCTCGACCATGGCGGAAGCCTACTACATCCCGGTCTCCCCTCACGACGCGAGCGGCCCCATCAACGTGGTGGCGGGGTCCCACGTGATGATCACGGTGCCGAATTTCTATCGGGTCGAGACGTCGCTGCACGACCTCAGCGGCTACAATCGCTTCATTCAGGAGCCGCTCGACAATTCAGGCGGGCGGCTGAAGCTGACGTCCGCACCGGGCCTCGGGATTGAAATGAACGTGGACTTTCTGCGCGCCAATGTCGTCGATGGCTATGGCCGATAGGTCCGCGGGCCGTCACTGACGCTCACGATAGCACGTTCGGTGCTGCAGCATTTTTGGATTGGGAGGGTTCGATGGCTCAGGTGAACATCAAGGATGTCCGCAAGGCCTTTGGTTCGGTTCAGATCATCCACGGGGTGTCGGTCGACATTGCGGACGGGGAGTTCGTGATCCTGGTGGGGCCCTCCGGCTGCGGCAAGTCCACGTTGCTGCGCATGATCGCGGGGCTGGAGAACATCTCCGGCGGCGAGATCCGCATCGGCTCGCGGGTGGTCAACAACGTTCCTCCCAAGGAGCGGGACATCGCCATGGTGTTCCAGAACTACGCCCTCTACCCCCACATGACGGTGGCCCAGAACATGGGCTTCTCCCTCAAGCTCAAGCGCGCCCCCAAGGCCGAGATCGAGCAGAAGG
>JAESGR010000424.1_pt1 | contig 34745 bp, 26 predicted proteins | sample 9269771 | NCBI WGS metagenome assembly JAESGR01 (sample SAMN15739572, study PRJNA653492) | algae metagenome | isolation source: Chroococcus sp. CMT-3BRIN-NPC107 and co-occurring heterotrophs from well... | place: USA: Clark Mountains Wilderness, California | collected 2010-04-18 | reverse complement strand
TAGGCTGAAACGATCTTTTGACGAAAATCTAAGGAATAAGCCTGCATCGGTACAGCTTATTCTCATCTGACGTCTTTACGCAACTGAAAATTGCTATAAGAATTGAATGAAGGTAAAGACATAACAGCTTGTATCTTAACTATTGAGCAGTTTGCAACTATTAAGGACGCTTGTTGGTTGTCACAACGGATGAATTCGGGAAAGCTAAAATCTGTTTGAATCTGTAAAATTGCTTTTTTTCAGGCAGCTTTGTTATTCTTCGTTTGCGTTTTGCCGTTTCGTCGCCGATTCAACTTAATCGTTAAACAGGAAAGCGGATTAGATCGAAAAAATCTAATCCGCTTTCCTGTTTTTGATGAACTTTAATTAAGAATCGCGCTGAAAATTCCCTGCAAAATGTTGCCTAAAATGCTGTAACGACCGCTGTTGTATCTGCCATATTGATTTCGGCTGTAATATCCATCTTCATAACCGCGCTCGAAACCTTGGCGGAAATAATAATTATACTCGGTCTGATCAACGTAATAGCTGTCATAACCGTAGCTCGCGTCCTGATAACCGTAGGAATTTTGATAATCGTAATCCCAACGATCTTCACGGTCGGATTGTCCGGCGCGGAAACCTTCTTCGTAACCGTATTCGACTGCCTGACGAAGCATCTGCGCTCCGTATTGGCTCGTGTAATACGAATTTCCGCCTCGATTGTAACGGTAATCATAACTTAAATTATCGTAATAACGCGATTGCTCAAGCCGTAGCTGATCCTGCCGAATGCGATCCAAATATCTCTGTTGATAACGATATTGATTCAAGCGTCTCTGCTGCTGCAAAACCCGCGCTCGCTGCTGCGAAATTTGCTGCTGCTGACGCCGGTATTGATTATATTGACTGCTGCGAGTCTGACGAATCGCTTCCCATTGATTGCGGTCAATCTGTCTTTGATTGTTCGAGCGTCGTTGATTATTGCGCCAGTCTTGATTTTGATTCTGCTGACGTCGATCGCTGCGCCAATCTTGGTTTTGGCTCTGCTGGCGGCGCTGCTCGATTTCTCTTTGCTGTTCGGCGCGGCGCTGCTGGTTTTGCCGGCTGTTTGACCAAACTTGATTTTGCTGTTGCTCCTGACGGCGTTGTTCAACATTACGATTTTGTTCGCCGCGCTGCTGCGTTCCTGCGCGGCGCTGCTGTTGGATTTCGTTGCGGCGTTGTTCGTATTGATCGTTTTGCGGCGGATACGAGCGTTCCTGACGCTGCGATTGTCTTTGCTCACGTTGAAGGCGACGCTGTTCCTGCTGCTGTTCGACCTGCTGTCTTTGCTGAGCTTGGCGCTGTTCGATTTCTTGACGCCGCTGCTGTTGCGCGGCTTGACGCTGTTGCTGATCTTCTGTTCGCTGTTCCTGCCTTTGCTCTTGCCTTTGCCCGCGTTCTTCTTTTCGGTCTTCTCTTTGCTCTTGCCGCTGTTCTCTGACTCGACGCTGAGCGTTAGCCGTGTCGCCCGTTCCGAGCAGCATTGCCGAGCCGACAATGGCGGAAAAAGCTATTTGTTTGATGTATTTCTGTTTCATATTTTTCCTCTGTGCTTTTTGTAACCGCAACTGAAATTAGTATCTTTACAGACAAACAGCAATTGCTGTTCCTGAAATCTAATTATTACTATGAAACGACTTTCAAACAGAGCAAGGTTTTATTAAACACTATTTGAGGCGCGCCGCAACATTTTCGTCTATGATTTCAGAAATTCATAAACGACGCGAATGTTCAAAACTCCGTTGGCGATTTCCGGTCGTATTCCGATTGCCCTCATCCGCAGAGAGCCGGAATTTTGAACCGGAACGACGAACGAAATCTTGTCCGTTTGCAAAATCTGAATCGGATTTATTCGTTTGTCAATTGCGCTTTGCACGAGCCGCGTTACAAAACTGCCGCCGACGCCGCCCGTTCCGCTCAAACTAACGTTCAAAACTTTGGCGCGACCGAACAAAATCTGTCTTTCCGCGTCGTATCCCAATTCGATATTCGTTTCCGCCCAACCGGAAAACGCGATGCAGCCGACGAGCGGCGGATTATAATTGCCGGAAAAAGCAATCGGCGCGTAGATTTTCCCGTCACGAAAACGAACCGCCGTCCGCACGCCGTCAATCTCGCGCTGCAATCGAATCGTCTCGCTGCACTGAGTAATTCGGTTTTCAGTTTTTGACTCATTAAAATTTGAAACAAAAGAATTCGCATTTTGAATCTGCAATCTCGAATCTTGAATATTGAATCTTGAATCTTTCGCGGAGAGCGGAAATTCGAGCGGCGTCGAGCTTTTGAAAATCGAATCGAGCAGCGCGTCGAAAAACTGCTCGTTCAATTGAATCGTCACTTCTGCCTGTTGCGCGTTAGCGAATGGAACAAGCAGTAATATCGACAACATCAAACTGCAAAGCCTATTCGAATATTTCGTATTTATCTTCTTTATATTCATAATTTATTCATTATTCTCCGGCAGAATTTATGATTAGATGTTAACAGGAGGCGCGTGAGTCAAACAGATTTTCGAAAACCCTTTAAAGCTCTTTATAAACCGCTTCGCACAACGTCATGCAGGCGAAGCATTCCGATGCATTTCTCGCCCGTAACGACCGGCAAAACCGAGATTTGGCGCGGGCGATTTTCCATCAATTGAAGCGCGTCAAAAGCAAGCATTTCCGGCGCAGCAACAGTCGGCGCGGCGGTCATCATTTGTTCGGCGCGCAGAGCGGCAAGATTTTCCGGCACGGTTTTTTCGATAGTTCGCCGCAAATCGCCGTCGGTGACGATGCCGATTAATTTGTTTTCCGCATCAACGACGTTAACCGCACCGAGCGCGTGTTCGGAAATCGCTTTAACGACGGCGAGCCAGTTCGCGTCGGGCGCAATGTTCGGGCTTTCGTGCATTAAATCGGCAACCTTGAGCGTTAATCTTTTTCCAAGTCGTCCCGCCGGATGATTTGCCGCGAAATCTTCCGCCGTCAAATTTTTCGCTTCCATCAAAGTCATCGCAATCGCGTCGCCGACGGCGAGCGCGACGGTCGTCGAAGTCGTCGGCGCGAGGTTGAGCGGGCACGCCTCTTTGTCCACCGAAGCGTCGAGCACGACATCGGATTGCCGCGCGAGCGTCGAATCAGCGTTGCCGACAATCGAAATCAATTTCGTCCCGCGTGTTTTTAAAGTCGGCAAAAGCAGTAAAATCTCGTCGGTTTCGCCCGAATTGCTGAGAGCAATGACGACATCGCCGCGCGCGATTACGCCGAGACTGCCATGAAGCGCGTCGGACGGATGAACAAAAACGGCAATCGTGCCGGTCGAAGTCATCGTCTGCGCGATTTTTTGGGCGATGACGCCGGACTTTCCGACGCCGATGACAATCACTTTGCTGTCGCAGCAAGCGAGCATTTCGACGGCGCTTTCGACGGATTTACGATCGAGAACGTGGGCAGTTCGTTCGATAGCGGCGGCTTCGAGTTTCAGCAACTCGATGACTTTTTCGTAATTTCGATTCACGTCTAAGAAGTTTGCGGCGGAGCGATTGATTTGGCAAGCGCGGAAACAAACGAATTTAACTTATTCGGTCTTAAAAAAGTATTGCCTAATTTACAGAATTATGGCAAAGTTTCTCTGCAAATCCGTTTTTCACGCAATATTCACATAATTAAATAATAAAAAAGAGAGGAAAATTTGATGTCTAATTTGGAGATTAGAGAAGGCGCTATTGACGCATCCGCCTGTTTAAGCGAAGGCTGGGCGCTGATAAAACCTTATTACGGAACGTTTCTCGTAATGTTCATTGTGATGATACTTATCAGCATCGCGCTCGGTTTTATTCCTTATGCCGGTGATATTATCAACGCGGTTATTTCGGGACCGTTGCTTTGCGGCATTTATTACGCGGGGATTGTGAGAACGCGTGGCGAGGAGGTGCAGATTTCGATGATGTTTGAGGGATTCAGCCGTTTTCTACCGTCGTTTTTAGTCACGCTGATCTACACGATTCCGTGGCTCGTACTGGGCGCGGCAGCCGTTTTCTTCGTCTCGCTGAATCCGGCAGCGACGGAAATAGCGGATGCAAGCGACATTTCAGCTATTTTGAGCAATCAGTTTAACGCCGCGATTATTATCTCGACAATCGTCGCTTTTATCGTCAGCACAGTTCTGCAAATTCTGCTGTTTTTCGCGCTGCCGCTGATTGCCGAACATAATCTCGGATTCGCAGACGCCGTAAAATTGAGTATTGCCGGAACAACCGCCAATATCGGCGGATTGATCGTTCTCTTTCTTTTGGAATTTCTGGTTTTGTTGGTGAGCCTTTTCGCGTTTTGTATCGGTATTTTTTTCGCTATGCCGGTTATTTATGCCGCCAACGTCATCGCTTACCGGAAAGTTTTCCCCGCTAGCCAGCCATCGTTTTTCAACGAACCGCCCCGCCCGGATGCTTATGGCGGTGCTTACGGAACACCGCAGTAAACCAACTTTCTGCAATATTAAAGGGAAATGAATTAATTCATTTCCCTTTTTCTTTTTCACATTTATATAGTCTTACTTACTTTTTTTATTTATTGTCAGCCGGAATCGGAGTAAAAACGTCGAGGATGATTTGCCACCGATTTTCGCGGAATTTCCAAACTTGCACGAAATTCCATTTCGCAATTGAACTATCTTTGAGCGTTAATTGATAAACGCCCCACGAATACATCAAATTGCCGTAATTTTTCGAGGTTTTCGCCGTTAAATTCAAAAAGCCGTCGGGCGGAAAATCCTTATCTAATCTTTCCAGTTCGACAAACGCCTGTTTTTTGCCGTAAAACGGCTGGCGTTTTTCGCGCAGAACAATCGCGTCGTCCGCCAGATGATTGAAATAACCGCTCGACAACAGTTTTTTCGAGTAAATATCGGTCAGCATTCCGAGATCAACCTGCGATTTAGGCGATTTTTCACCAGCGCCTGCATCTCTCACAGCGCTCCAGTTGGATTTTAAGACTGATTTATCGAACGAAACGCCGATGTCCAAAACGGCTTTGAATTTTCCGTCCGGTTCTTTCCGCCAAATGGTCGCGTATTGCCCAAAAGCCGTAGATTTGCTGTTTCTGCCGCCCGGGCGAGATTCCCAGCCGCCGGTCGTGTAGCCTAAATTTCCGTCCGAAGAAACGTCCGCTACTGACGGTTTCCAGACTAATACCGCGGGCGATGCGGCTATTTCCTGCCAGAACAATTTTCCGTTCGTTTCCGCCGGTTGAAAAACAATCGCATCGTCGGCGAGAAATTCGAGAAATGCCGCTTTCGTGCCTTTCAGTTCGGCTGTTTTAGCAAAAGCGATTTCGGTTTCGACCAGTTTTTGCAAATCGTTTTTCGTCTGAGCGAACGAATTGACGCAAAATAAAAATACCAGAGCTGCGGCGAGCGTTTTCATAATGCACGCATTCTAACATAAAATTCCAACGGAAAGGACGATATTTATAAATTGTATTCGCTGATAAATATCGTCCTTTTTCGTTTTTTCCGATTCGATTATTCGACGTTGACGAAATCCGTTCCCGTGCGCCCGAAAGTTTCCGGGTGATACATTTCCTCGGCTTTTGCGGGCGGCGCGACGAACGCGCCTGGCGTCGTCGCGCGGGCGACATATGAATAATTGTAAACGCCTTCCCAGAGCAGCGACGAAAACGCTTCGGCGCGCTCGTCGCGGAAATTTTGGTGCTCAAACCAGTTATAACGCCAGTTGTAATAACCGCGCCCGTAACTTTGCGAGCCGTATTCGACAACCGACGTATTTCCGGTATCTTGCGGAATTGCTTCAGTTACAGCAAGTTCGGGATTCAAAATCTCCAAACCCGCGGGCAGATTATCAACCAGCGCGACGTGATAACGTCTGGCTTGCGCGACCATCGTCAAACGAACGCGGACGCGCGCACCTGATTTGATCGTCCAAGTTCCGTCGGCATTTTGTTTGACATCTGCGGCATCGTCAACCGCTTCGTATTTGCGCAAAACCGTGAAGCCGTAATCGGCAGGCGCGAGTTTGAGATTTTTCGGCGCATATTTCATTCCGATCCGGTAATAAAGCCGTCCCGCGCCCTGTTTATCGAGAATCAAATTCGCCCCGCCGTTTTGTTCGAGCAAATAATTCATCGGAATATTCAAAAGATTCGAATCAATCGAACGACCTTTGAAAGTTTCGTCGCCCGCGTATGTGTTTCCGAGCCAGATTTTGGTAACAAAATCCGGCGTAACTTTCTCAAACGCGTTGAAATATTTGTCGAGCGCGAGCAAGATAAAAACGTTTTCCTGCGTGTTCGACCACGCGCCTTTTTTGCGGTAATCGAGAAGTCCGCGCACGAGTTTCGGAATCAAATCATTGTTCGCGTCAGCTTTGATTAACGCTTCCAAAAGCACGCCGTCGGCGCGGCGGTTGGAATACATAATCAGCCAATTGGCGTCACCGTAATCGGTAACAAAATTGGCAGTTGCCGCCGTTTCTGTCGTTCGATTCATCAAAAAGCGTTTGATATTTTCTATTTCGACCGCCGAATTTTTATCGTCTGCAAGAACCGAAAGAATCCAGCCGAGCGCTTCAAATGGCATTTTTTCAATCGTAGCTTCTGCTAACAATTTCTTGGTTTTCGCAACGTCTCTGTCGCCCATTAAATTGCGGACGTAAAGCGCGTAAGCCGAAATCGTCCAGCGAACCTGCGGCGCGTTTTTATACCATTCGTCGTTCAAATGCTTTTCAATGTCTTTCAAATAAGGCTTCGCTTTCGCCAGCATTTCGTCCGGCACTTTGTAACCCTTCGCTTTCGCCAAAACGAGCGCGTGCGCCGTGTGCGCTGTAACGAACGGATATTTGTAACGCTCGCCGTCGCGTCGCCACATTCCGAAATAACCGTTGTCGTTTTGTCTGGATTTCAAAATCTCGATGTCGCGATCGAAACGCTTTTTCAATTCCGCTTCCGAAGGCATTTCTTTGGCTTTGAAAGCGGTCAAAACATCTTTCAAAGCGGCAACGGAAATCATCCGCGAAGCGACTTGTTCAGTGCATTCAAACGGGTAAGTTTGCAGATAAATAAACGCGTCGGTCAATTCCTGCAGCTGCGTCGAACTCGTCGTTACTTCCAAACCGCCGAACTGCGCATAAACATCCGCAGGCGCTTGAACCGGCTGTAAAATTGCGCCGTTCTCGTCGGTCGTGCCGTAAGTCGCAAACGCTTCGGTCGTCGCCGGAGTCCAAACCGGCAGAGAGATTTCCGCCGCGTCCGAAAAATTCCCGGTCGTCGCCGCGATTTGAAAACGCGCTGTTCCCGCTTTATCGGCGGAAACCGGAAAACGAATTTCCGCTCGGTCATTCGCTTTAATGACGACGCGCTTTCCGCCGCCGTCCGCCAAATTTGCATTCGTCGCCCGAACCGCTACGTCAACCGTCAAATCTTTATCGGTTTGATTTTGCACAACGACCGGAAGCTCGATTTTATCGCCGAAATTCATAAATCGCGGCGCTGAAGGTCGAACCATCAAAGGCTGTTTCGCCGTCAGATTCGATTCGATTTTCCCGAATCGTTTTCCGGCGTCAACCGCAATCGCCGTGATGCGATAACGAGTTAAATTGTCGGGCAATTTCAAGTCAACCGTCGCTTTGCCGCTCGCATCGGTTTTCACCGACGGCGCGAAAACGGCGAGTGCATCGAAATTTGTTCGCTGTTTGATCGGTGTTCCGTCTTCGTTCAAAATTCCGGTTTTGAAATTTGTTACTTCTTGCCCGTCAATTACAAATTCATTTTCAGAAGCGGACGCGCCATCTGCTTGCAGATTTCTGAAAGCTTTTTTTTCAACTCTTCTTCCAACTGCCGCACTTTCAAGAACTCCAGCTGCAACAGGTTTTGCAGGTGGTGGAGGCGGCGATTGATTTTTTACGTCTTCTGGAATTCCCAAAAGAACGTCTTTTCGCAAATGATAATCCGTCACGCCTTCGCCGCGCGCTGTGTAAAAAATGCCGAGCGGATCGGCGATTGAATAACCGGACAGCGCGAGAACGCTTTCGTCAACGACGACAATTGCCACTTGGCTGTTTGCCACCGGTTCGCCGCGAAAATCTTTGACTTTGACATCAACTTTTGTCGCGCCGCCCGGCTCGATTGTTTTGTTTTGCGGTTCGGCAGAAACGATTAATTTGCGCGATTCAGTTGAAATTGGCAGATTTATTTTCCCGCTTGCAAACGCCGGACGCTTCGACAATTTCTCGTCCGTTTCGCCTTTGTCGTTCGTTCGCACAGCCGCGCCGACCAGATCAATTTGCGCCGTAATGTTCGGCAAGTATCTTTCTTCAAGCGGAATTTTCAAAGTTATCGAAGATTCGCGCATTGAAAAACGCTCGGTTTTAACGAGTCCGTCGCGGCGCAAGGTCAAAACGCCTTCCGCGTTTTCAAACGGCGAAATCACGAGAATTTCCGCCGTGTCGCCGGGCGCGTAATCTTTTTTGTCGGGAATTATCTGCGCTGCTTCCTGCTCGACATTGCGCTGCGGCGGCGTTTTTCCGCCCGGAACCCAGATCGTGATTTCACTTTCATTCGGTCGCTCGCGGTCGTCCATCACGCGCACCGTAATCGTGTAACGTCCGCCTTGTTTCGCCACAAATGTACATTTCTGCGCGGTTTCGGCGGATTTTACCTGACAAATTTGCTCGTCAATCGTTTCTTCTTTCCACGCGCCTTTGTCGAAAACCCAATCCTTTAAAACCGCTTTGATTTCGACATCACGATTCGCAATTAATTTTCCGTCAATATCCGAAACGATTGATTCGACTTCGATATTTTCGCCTTTCCGCACGAATGTTCGCGGCGTTCGGATGCCGACGTAAAGCTCGGACGGATGAACCAAAAGCGACGTCGAACTCGACCAGGTTTGACGATTAACATCCTGAACCGAAGCCGATGCGTTAACCGAATAAGGACGCGGCGGATTGACCGATTCAAAATCAATTTTCAGCAAATGTTTGCCGCTCGCGTCGGTTATGCCTTTGAAAGTTTGCGACGTTCCGCCGCCGTATGGACGCCCGCCGCGATAACTGATTTCGCCGCTTTCGTAAACGTCGCCGCCGTAATTTCTCCACCACGGAATCCAAGTTCCGAACGTGAAATCCGAACGATTCGGCGGCGTATAATTTGTCGGTGTCGCCGTTACCGTCCAATTCGTTTCGGCATTCGCTAAACCGCCGCCCGCGTAATATTTCGCTTCGACCGAAACGTTCGCAGATTCTTTGACGAAATGCGGCGCTTCGGTTTCGACTTTGGCGGAAACTTCAAATTCCGGGCGGCGAAACTCCTGAATTTGAAAGCTGTGATAATGTTGGTAACCCTGAATCGAGCTTTTCGTATTTAATTCGATGTTCGCCGCACCGAGATTCATATTGTCGGGCAGTTTGAACCGAAAATCGAACGCGCCGAAAGCATTCAGATTTCCTGCGCCTTTCGCAATCTCGTTGCCGCGCGCGTCGCGAACGATGTAATTCAAACCGCTCGCCGCGTCCTGCAATCCGGCAACATCGCCGAATTTTCCAGCGGTGATTCGGCGAATGTATCCTTTGACCGAAACTTCTTCGTTCGGACGATACATTTTGCGGTCGTCGAACACGAACCAGCGCAGCGAATCGGTTTCTGGCTTGCGATACCAATTTCCCGATTCCTGCCAGTAATAATCAGTATTTTCCGGCAAAAACGCGACCTCTTTTCCGCGCCGCGCGATCAAAATATTTTGCTGATTCGCCGCGGTTTCCGCCAAAGGCAGACGCAGAATGCCGTTCGCGCCGGTTTGATTGGTTTGCGCTTCCGTAATCGTTTCGGTTTCAGCGATTTCGCCGCTCTCGTCAACAATTTCGGGCGCTTTGATTGATTCGTCCGACGTTCCCCAATTGGAAAGCCATTCCCACCAAGATTTCGCGGAAGAATTCGCCGCCGTTTCCGTTTTTTCTACATTTTCCCTCTCACTCGCCGCTAAACTTTTTCCGTTCGGATAAATTGAAAGATTAACGCCGCTCAATGGTTTTCCCGTTTTCAAATCGGTCGCGAAACCGACTAATTCCCGATTGTCAACGAATGCGTCAAGCCCGATATTCGTGCTTTGCGCCCAGGCAAAAATCCTCATTCTGTCGTTCGCGTTTCGCTTGACGGTCGGCTCGATGTCAACGATCACGCTGCCGAAATTGTTTGGCAGCGCCGGGCTCAAATCAACGCGCGTTTCGACCATTTCGTCCGGTTTGCTGGCGATGTTAACGACTTTATCCGAGATTAATCTGCCGGGAATCGTCGGTTTCTTCGTGCTGTCGTCGTAATTTATTCGGCGGAAATACTCCTGAAACTGTTTCCAATCGGTTGGCTCAACCGCGTAAAGACGAACTTTCACAGCAGATTGATTCGTCGAATAAACGGAAAACGCCGGTTTCGAATTCGGGTCGAGCACGACCATCGTTCCACCTTGCGCGTAAAGACTCGTTTCCGCCGCGCCGACTTTGATTGTCGCCGTCGCGGGCGCGTTCAAACTTTGTCCGAAAACGTCTTTCAGCGCCCCGTCAACCGTGATTTTGTAGGTCGTCCGTCCTTTTTTGTAGCCTTGTATATAAACGTGATTTCCGCTCGGAAAAATATTCAGGTTTTCAACCGCGGGTTCGATTTTAATTAATTCTTTGCTGAAACTCGCGGCGTCGATTTGATTATTAAATTCCAAATACCATTGCTCGAACGGCGAGCAGTTTTTATTCGATTCCCAGCCGCAAACCGCTTTTTGAAATTTGAGCGGGCTGAAAGTTTGAAAATTGAAACTCTGCGCGGCTGGCGTAGTCAGAGGACCTTCGGCTGACGACGTTCCTTTTTCGATTGTAACGTTAACGGTTGACGCTCCGGGCAGAGCGTTTTCGGTAGAGCCGTCGGAATTAACGGCGCGAACGGCGAGCCAGCGATTCGGCTGCGCTTGTTTAACGTAGTAATTGACGCTCGAATCTTTTTCGATTTCTTCCGGCGTTGCCAGACGAATCGGCACGCGTTTGCCTTGTGCGGTAACCGAAATCGTTTTAATCACTTCGCTCGGATTAATCGCCTGATCGAACGAAACGAAAATAATCGCGTCGCGTCGCACGATTTGATTGTTCGGAATCATCGTTTGCGCGGTCGGCGGCGGCGTTGTAAAAGTCCAGACGACATCTTTTTGCAGAATCTGTCCGTTCGCCGATTTCGTTCCAGACGGAACGCGAGCCGTGAATTTCGTTGCCATCGGAAAACGCTTTGTCGTGTCGAACATCAGCGTTTTCGTGCCCAACCAGCGCCATTTTCCTTCGACCTGCGGCGTTATCTGAACGGGCGCGTAATTTGCTGCTTCTTCCTGCGAAGTGACGGCGACCATCGGCTGCGAAAACGTGATGTTCAAATCGGGCGCGAGTTTGACCGCGCCTTCGGGCGAAAAACGGACGACTTCCAAAGTTTGATTTCTGCCGTCAATGTTCGTCGGATTAATTTGCTCCGGCGCGGGAAATTTCACCGGAATCTGTTTGCCGGTTTTCGGCGCGGGCAAAGTTCCGGCACGTTTGGCGAAATCCGTCTGATCACTCGTTTCCGTTTTGACGGGCGGAATTCGTTTCAAGAGATTTGATGTTTCGCCTGATGAAAGCGGATTTGTTTCGGCAACCGGCTGTTTTTCCCGCGTTTCTGCTCCTTCCGCGCCTTCAGAAAGGCGAAACTGCAAACCATTCGGTATATTTTGATTCATAACAACCTGCGTCGTTTTTATTCTCGTTCTTTGCGCGACCGCGGCAAAAGGCGCGATCAAACCCGTGTAAACGGCAATCAGCCAAATCCAGACAAACAATTGTTTCATTTTCGTTTTTTCCTCACGCTCGTAATTCTTTTAGAGAGAAAGCGTTTTGACGGAATGTTTTCCGGTCAATCTTACTCTAAATCAAACTTTCAAACTAGCTTTATAAAAAGCTCGGACAGTTTTTGAACGCAGTTCGCGAATGATTCTTGCAGACACGTCTTTGATCAACCTTATTCAATTGAAAGAAATCATTGACACGCACTTGGTTCAGGCGTATTTTACGCATTATGCGAAAAGTTATTTTGGCGCTGGCTGTCAGCCTCGACGGTTACATCGCGCGCGAGAACGGCGATGTTGACTGGCTGAAAATGCAGGATTTATCGGAAGCTGCCGATGAAGCGAAAGAATTTTTCGCTTCGATTGATACGGTTTTTTTCGGGCGCGCAACTTACGAAAAAGGTTTGGAAATGGGCGGCGGAGCAAGTTTCGGCGATGGCATAATTTGCTATGTTTTCACTCGTTCGCCGCGCAAAAGCGATGATGCGAATCTGCAATTTGTTTCGGAAAATATTGCGGATTTCGTCCGTAATCTTAAAAAGCAAATCGGCAAAAATATTCTGCTGATGGGCGGCGGAAAAATCGCGGAAACATTTTTCACAGAAAATCTGATTGACGAAATGATTCTCGGCATTCAGCCGGTCATTCTCGGTGCCGGAATTCCGCTTTTCGCTGCGTCGCAAAAGCAAATTGAGCTTGGAAGAATCGACGTTAAAACGCGAAAAAGCGGCACGGTGCAGATTTCTTATCGAGTCAAAAATTGATAATTTACTGCTTTCGATTTTCGTTATTAACTAAACCCGGTTTCCTGTTATACTAACAATTGGAAATTGCAACTTTGCAAAACTGGCTGTCGTAAGGATTTTGGCTGTAAGTTCTTTTAAGATAATTTTTTAGGAGCAGATTAACAAAAATGGGATTGTGGGCAAGAATCATGAGAATTTTTCGCGCCAATACGGGCGCGGCGCTGGACAAGATGGAAAACCCGGAACTCGTTCTCCAGCAGACGATTCGGGATATGCGCGACCGCGTACCGGAACTGAATAATTCCGTTGCGCAGGTGATGGCGACCGAGCGACTACTTCTCAAACAAAAGGAAAATCTTTCGTCGCAGGTTGTTGATTTGGATTCCAAAATTAAAGCGTCTGTCAAAATGGGGCGCGACGACATCGCCACCGCATATATCGGTCAATTGCAGCAGGCACAGATTGACCTTGAACGCACGACCGTCCAAGCCGATCACGCGCAGGTCGCGTCAAAACAAGCCTTAAAGGCGCGCGACAATTACGTGCTCAACATGAAAAAGCGCACGGCGGAAGCGATGCAGCTCATCAGCGCGGCGAAACAGGCGAAATTGCAGGAACAGCTGGCGCAGACGATGGAAACGTTCAACATCGGCGACGATGCTTCGACGTTCAATGAAATGCGCGAAAAAATTGATCGCCGCGTAGCTGCCGCGGAAGCCAAACTTCAGCTCGGCACTTCGTCGGTTGATAATCAGATGCAGGACATCGAGCGCGAAGCGATGGACATTCAGCTTCAAGACAAATTGCTCGAATATAAACAAAACATGGGATTGCTCGGCGCGGGCGGAAACAACGCGGGCAAACAAATTTCCGACGGTCTAGGCGCGAAAAACGGCGGCGCATCTTATGACCAAAACTTACTTGACGGAGCGGACGAAAATAATCAGTCGAGATAATAAACGGCAAAACTCAAACGGCAAAAACGGCATCTACATTATTTATGGCTGACTTAGCAAAATATCAACAGGAATTTCAGAGATTTAACACGAAATACGTCAAGGAGGCGGTCAAAGAGCCCGTCAATTTTTGGGGTCTGGCGGGTTTTGCCGTCGCCGCTGCTTATACCGGAAGCGTCATTCCTCTGCTTATCGCTCTGCTTTGTGAGATTGCCTATGTGCTCGTTTTGCCCGCTTTGCCCGCGTATCGCCAGTTGGTCAACAACCGGGAGAAACAGCGTCGCCGCGAACTTTCCAAAGCCACCCGCAAAAAACTAATCAACTCTTTCACGCCGCGCGAGCGCGAAGCTGTCGAATATTTGAAGTGGCAGAAAGATAAAATTCTCGAAAATTATCACAAATTCACAGGCGCGCGCGAATTGCCGACTAATCTCAACTCGCTCGAACAGCGCTGGGAAGATTTCGTTGACCTTTTGGACGTTTACCGTCGCCGCAAACAGCACTTGAAATCAATCAACCGGCAAGCCGTTCACAATCAGTTATCGCAGGCGTTTCGCGCCGCCGAAAACGCGCCGGACGACAAAACGCGCCGTGTTCAGCAAACGAACGTCGAAATTTTGAAACGCCGTCTCGCCTCGTTCGACGAACTCGAACGCAGCGTCAAATTGGTCGAAGGTCAATTGCAGTCAATCGAAAACTTTTTCGGTTATTTGAACGACGAAATCGTCACGATGTCCACTCCGGAGAAATTCTCTTTGCTCGATTTCGAACAGCTTTCCGATTCGATCGCGATGACCAAACAAATGCTTGATGCGACCGCCGATTCGGTCGGTGCGCTGGATTCGTATAATCGCGAAATGGGAAATTACGAACTGTTGCCGGAAGCCAACCGATAAATTTTCAATAATATAGAAAGCCAGTTTTACTAAAAAATACCCGCGAATAACATATTCGCGGGTATTTTTTTATCTTTATATATCTTTATATACTATGCGCTTTTCGCAATTGTTTATCGGCTAACATTTACGGCAGATCGGTAATAGCAAGCGCTAAGTTATTGGCGTTCGTCGCATACGACATGCCGATTTCTTTTTTGACCAAACCTTCACGGATAAATTTTTCGAGAACTTGGTCGAACGTCTGCATTCCTTCCAATTCACCGTCGTTCATTGCGTCGGTAATCGAACGTCCTTCCTTTTCGCCTTTTTCAATATAATCCCGCGTTCTCGAATTAGAGACGAGAATTTCAATTGCCGCGATGCGACCGCCGCCTTCTTTCGGAAGCAAACGCTGCGAGATAATACGGCGAAAAGATTGAGCCAAACGCGTTCTGATCGCCGATTCTTCCACTTTCGGAAAAACGCCGATGATGCGGTCAATTGTCTTCGCGGCGTCAATCGTGTGCAGAGTTGATAAAACAAGGTGTCCGGTTTCGGCGGCTTCCATCGCCACTTCGATTGTTTCTCGGTCGCGCATCTCGCCGACGAGAATTACTTTCGGCGCTTGTCTTAAGGCGGCGCGCAAAGCGAGCGCGAAATCCGGCGTATCCGAATGAAGCTCGCGCTGATGAATCGTGCCGAGTTTGTGTTCGTGAATAAATTCTATCGGATCTTCGATGGTCACGACGTGATATTTTTTCGTCGAATTAATCAAATCAATAATCGCCGCCAGCGTCGTTGATTTCCCCGAACCGGTCGGTCCCGTCACCAAAACCAAACCGTTTTTCAGTTCCGCCGCGTTCATCACGGCGCGCGGCAGATTCAAATCCTGCCAATTCGGCGGCGTTGTCGGAATGACTCGCATGACAATGGCGTAAGTGCCGCGCTGCCTGAAAATATTAACGCGAAAACGGCATAAACCGGGCACGCTGTAAGAAATATCGGCTGAACCTTTTTTCTCAAGCGTTTCCAATCCCTGCTCGTTGCCGGTCAGCATCAAATCCGCCATCGCTTTGATTTGCGGCGGCAAAAGTTTTTCCAAACCGGGAATCTGAACTCCCTGCAAATCTCCCGCGAGTTCGACTTGCGGCGGGCGACCTGGCGAAAATATCAAGTCGCTGACTTTTTCGCCGGCGTTGAGCATTCGGTGTAAAACGTTATGAAAAGCCTGCGTGTTCTGCGATGCGGCGGGATTTGAATTGTGCATCGGCGCAGACGGCTTCGGTAAACCGTTGACCGGCGCGTTCGGGGGATTACTGACAACATTGCTCATTGTGTTTGATAAATGACCGAGTTTTCGACGAAACTGCGGAACAAAGAAGATTGGTAAAATCAGGTTGGTGTTTGTCATTGTTTAAGATGACAATACAATCATACTATTTCGATGAACAATTAAGCAACATATTATTAAATTCTGCGACACATCTACGGCAAAGAGTTTGACGAATCAAAAATGACTTTTAAAAAAGCAAGCGCTTAAAAGAAAAACCCTCGCACGTATTAGCCGAATAGCACTCCGGTTTCTTCTTTAATCAGATGCCGTGGGAGAGAAACTGAAGCGTTAGGCTCGGCGGAGAATTCCTCGAGGGTTAGAGGCGACTTTAAATTTGCAAGAACTAGCCTTTTTATTATGAGAATTCGCTTACCCATTTGGGAGTTCTTTAAAGTCTTGAAAAAGCAATGACTCAGCCTAACATGCAAATTTGTGACTTGTAAATATTTTTTTTGCGGAAAATTAGCTCTATCAAGCTGCGTCCGGCTGTTAAAAATCTGCGACAACAATCTGAAAACGCTTGGCTTAACAATTTGGAAACTTTTGAACGCTTGCCATTGAAACGGTTATTAAATAGAATTGTCTGCTTCGGAATACTCCGAAATTTCAACTATTATTTACTACTAAAAATTTAAGAAGGAAATCATTCAATCTATGAAAAGAGTCGGAATTTTAGCCGGGCGCGAAGTGACGTTTCCCGAATCAATTATCAAAAGCATCAATGAAAAAGCGGGCGGCGAAGTCGTCGCCGAAATGGTTAAAATCGGCGGCATTCGCCTTGACGAAGCGAAGAAATATGACGTCGTGATTGACCGTATTTCGCACGAAGTTCCGTATTACCGCGCGACTTTGAAGCGAATGGCGCTCGAAGGAACTTATATTATCAACAATCCGTTCTGGTGGTCGGCAGATGACAAATTTTTCAACTTCGCGCTCGCCTCGAAAATCGGCGTGGCGATTCCGAAAACCGTTCTGCTGCCGCAGCAAAGTTATATTCCCGATATTACTAGCGAATCTTTGCGCAATCTCGAATTTCCGCTCGATTGGGAAGGCATTACGAATTACGTCGGTTTTCCCGCTTTCCTTAAACCGTTCGACGGCGGCGGCTGGAAAAACGTCTCGAAAATTCATTCGCTCGAACAGCTCTGGTATGAATACAATCAAACCGGCACGCTTTGTATGACTTTGCAGGAAGGCATCGAATGGGATCAATTCGTGCGCTGTTACTGCGTCGGCAAAGAAAAGGTTTTGATTATGCCGTATGATCCGTCGAAACCTTACTTGTCGGGAATGCAGTATGTTAACGTTGACGATTATCTTTCGCCGGAACTGCACGCGCGCGTCGAGCGCGACGTTATCACGATTTGCCAGGCGCTCGGCTACGATTTGAATACGGTCGAATTCGCCATCAAAGACGGCGTTCCTTACGCGATTGATTTTATGAATCCCGCGCCCGACGCCGAACTCGCTTCGGTCGGCGAATACAACCACAACTGGATCGTCAACGAAATGACCGATTTCATTCTGCGTAAACTGCAACAAGGATTTGAAACGCCCGAATATCGTTGGTCGGCGATGCTCAATCCGGCGGAAAATTCCACGTCAAATGTTTCTGTTGACGAATCGAACGCTTCGAGCGGCGCTTCGGAAATTTCTGACAATAAACAAATCGAAATTTCCATCGGCGATTTGCCCGTAACGAAAGCGCCGAAAGAGAGCAAAAAGAAAAAAGCCGAAAGCGGCGAAAAGAAACCGCGCTCGAAGAAAACGACGGGCGGAACGCAATAGAATTTATTCAAGTAGATTTATTAATCGAAAAAGCAAAAGGACGAGTTTGATTCTCGTCCTTTTGCTTTCAGTAAACAAATTGAAAACCTCGCGCTTTAATCTTCTTCTTCGATAAATTCGTAAGGAATTCTGCCCGCAAAAATATTGACGCTGAAAATGACGCCGAGCCAAGCAACTAGAGCGATTGACGAAATTGACCAGCCGACGTTGGCTAATAAACCTTCTTCAAAAAGCAATCCGAACAAAATCAACGGAAAGCCGGAAAGCGCGATTTTGAGCGTCGTGCTCTGCGCGTTTTCCAGCGTTTCGAGCAGATTAACGCGACTGATTTCCATTTCCATGTAATCATCGTCATCGTTAAGGCGCGAAAAATATTCGGATTCGTCGCGCGTCCAGCGGCGCAAAGCGGGCGTTTCGGCAAAGCGATTGGCGGCGGAAAAATGATGAATGACGTGCGCTATTTTGCCTTCGCGCAAAGCGATTTCCGCTAAACCTCTGACCGAGCGGAAACTTTTTTCCGCTCGGTCGAGCGCTTTGCCGAAAACCGTTTTCGCTCGCCGGTAATCGCCGAATTGAAAATAACTTTCGCCGAGACGCGCCAATAATTCCCCGTCATTCCCGGCGCGTTTTTCCGCCAGACGTAGCGCGGCAATTGATTTTCTTTGCAGCCGCTCGCTGTGTTCCGATCCGGCGAACGAATTCAAACAGCGGGCGAAATCGAACAAAAGCCGCGCATCTTTCGGATTGAGAACAAGCGCCCGGCGAAACGCTTCGAGCGATTGCAAAAGATAACCGGAAAGCCGCAGTTCGTTCGCCAGACGATGCAGATAATCGGCTTTTTCTATTTCTTCCGAACCGACGTTTTTTATAGCCGCTTTCATTTTCAGAAAATCGTTTTCGCCGAACGAGTTTTCCAGCACTTCCGCCGACGGAATGTGCGCGAACTCGGCTTTCATCAGAGTTTCTTTCGGTTCGGCGAGATAATCGCGCAGTTCAATCGAGCGATTATCAAGAATATTTTCGGAAACGAGCGAAAAAACGCGGCGACTCATCGAACGATAATCTTCGCCGCCCGAGGCAAACACCAGGCGAACGCCTTTGCCGCGAACGGTCGTGCGGTAGCGATAAAAAACATTGCCGCCGCGCTTTAAAGCGCGGAGCGCCTGCGTTTCGATTTGTTCGACATCAGAAATCTTCAAGCTCGAGCGCGAACCGTTAAACGCTGCCCAAAAACGCGGCAAAATTCCGGTTCGCACAAGACGCCTGCCGTCGAATTCGATGCGGTCGCCGCAAAATAAAACCGGCAAAACCGACCACGCTGCCAGAAACAACGCGCCTGCCGCCCAATTTTTTTCGAGATAAATTAAAAAACCCGAAAAAAACGTTGCCGGAAAAAGCGCGATAAAATAATTGTTCGGCGAAACGCGGATGCTCGTCCTCTCGCCGGAAAAAATTTCCGCGATCGATCGCTCGCTTGTCGCAGCTTCAACAATATTGGCGTGTGCCGTTTCGCTCACAATTAAAAGTGTTCTCGACTGATGTTAATACTATTAGAAATAACTAATTCGCCGCGTTTTTTCAAATTTATTTTCGCGTTCGGAAAAAAAGTCCGTCGAAAGCAGCGGTCGGCAATTTAAAGCTCGACCAAACTTTCGACGGACTTTTTTTTGATAAATTTCGATATTTTATATTTTATCCGAGCGGCGATTCGAGCGTCGGTTCGGGAATTTCTTTGGCTTTTTCCGGTGCGAGCGCCGTCAGCTTTTCTCTGGCTTCGCGCGCCGTCGTCGTCGGCGAAACCGCTTTGCCATCCGCGTCCTTGGCTTCGGCGGCGGTTTTTGCGATGTTGTAATACAAAGTTATCGCTTCGTCTTTTTTGCCCTGTTTTTCGTAAAGTTTTGCTAACTGAAAATTCAAAGTATCTTTGGCAATTATCGGATCGTTCATCGCCGCGAGTTCTTTGTAAAGATTAACTGCTTCATCGGTTTTCCCGTCGTCGGCGCGCGTTTGCGCGAGCGCGAATTTGGAAAGTTTGCCGACTTCATTGTTTCCTTTTGCCAGGGTTTCAAGCTCGGAAATGCCTGCTGCTCGGTCGAGCGATAAACGGTTGACGGCGATAAAATAGCGCGCTTTTTCGGCAACGTCGCCGCCGAATTTAGTGACGGATTCAAATTCCGTAATCGCGGCTTGAGCGCGTTCTTTTTCGGTTTTGAATGTTTTCGCCGTCGCGCTGCCAGCCGGAGGCGGAGCTTCGGTTACCTGCGCCTGCGAAGTTTCAATCGCTTTGCCGAGCGCGGCTTGCGCCGTTTGGTTCGAGCGGCGATTCCACGTCATAAAAATGCCGATTAAAACGGCTAAGACGACGAGCGCCGCCAAGCCGTAAAGCAGATTTTTGCCTTTGCCTTCAAACGAGCGGCTCGCGTCTTCGATTTTGCGGCTCACATTGTGCTGAAAGGCATCTTGATAAGCGACGGTCGGTTTCTGCTCGGTGCCGACGGGCACGGCTGGTTGTTCGATAATTCTCTTTTTTCTTGCCATTGTCTTAAAACCTGCAATTTTTTAATATTGAATCGTTGTATAATCGGGCGGAAAGGAAATTTTTCCAAAAGAGTCAATTTAACTTAAAACTGCGACGAGAGCAAGGAAAGCGGCGAAAAACGCCAAAGTAAAAAGGCAAAAGGCGAAAATGACGAGTTCCCGGCAGCGATTTTCAGACATAAAAAAGCCGAAAAATATTTTTTCTTTTTCCCGGAACAAAAAACAAAAAGCGGTGTCTAATATAAAAGTCGGGCGAAAAACGCCGAGCAAGCAATTTGAATTTTTCTCCGGTCAAGAAAACGGAAAGGCGGGATATGTTCTTCAGTAAGTCAATATCACTTGACGAGGGAGACTTGGGACGAGTTGCTTCGGCGACGCTGGTTGATACTGCCCGGACGGAGTTCATTGAAAGACTGAAAACCGGCGACGCCGCCGCGTTCGACACTCTGGTCATTCGTTATTCCGGCGACGTTTACGCATTGCTTTTTCGCTTGACGGAAAACCCGGAAGAAGCCGGAGATTTGACGCAGGAAACTTTTTTGAGCGCGCTAAAAGCGATTGGCAAATTTCGCGGCGATGCGGATTTGAAAACCTGGCTTTTCCGGATCGCGGTCAACGAATCGCGCAATCGTTTTCGCTGGTGGAAACGCCGAAATCGCCATAATACGATTTCGCTCGACGCGCCGACAGCGGCAGGCAGCGAACAATCGCTGCACGAAACGCTTTCCGGCAGTTCGGCGAATCCGGAAGAAAACGCGCTCCGGCAGGAACGCGAAGCGGCGTTGAAAAAAGCGCTCCGCAGTTTGCCCGACATTTTCCGCGAAGCGATTATTTTGTGCGACATCGAAGGTTTGAGTTACGAAGAGATTTCGGTCGCGCTCGAAATTAACATCGGAACCGTCAAATCGCGCATCGCGCGCGGGCGCGACGAATTGAGAAGAAAGTTAGAAGGTCTTTGAAATGGTGATTTAGGATTTAGGATTTAGAATTCAACATTTAGAATTTGGATTTCAATCCTGAATCCTAAATCTTGAATCATCAAAAGTGGATAATTGACTCGCCCCGGTTTCAATCTTTGAAGACAAAAAATCGGTGCCAAACGAAAAGGGTCAAGAAAGAAACGAAAAGGACGGAGAACGGGTTTACAAAAAGCAAGAATTTTTTCGGCAGTTAATTGAAATCAGACCAACAACAACCGTAATTGCCGAAAATAAAAATCGCTTTTCAATGCCCGTAATCTTAACTTCAGCGTTGTTTTCCCGAAACGGAAAACAGCCGGGGTCAGTCAGTTATTCACTTCAAAGCGGATTCCGGTTTTTGGATATTACCAGAAACCGAAATCCGCATAAAAAAAATGAAATGCGAGGATTTACAACTTAATTTACCGCTTTATACGGACGACGTTTTAACCGGCGACGAGCGCGACGCGCTTAACGTTCATTTAGCGGCATGTCCGCTCTGTCGTCAGAAATTAGAGGATTTTCAAATTCTGAGAAACAGTCTGCGCGCCTTCGGTCGTCCAGAAATTTCCGCGCAGACATTAAATTCGGTGCGCGCCGCGATGGCGATTGAAACATCGACATTCGCGCCCAAACAAAAATCCGTTTTTTCGAATGATTTTCGTGAATGGCTGCAAATGCGCGTGATGCCTTACAGCATCGGCGCGCTCGCGTCTTTGATTTTAGGATTTACGCTGCTTTACAGCCTGCTCTCGGCAGCAAATCAATTCGAACCGCGCGCGGAGTTGACCCGCAACAATTCTTTAGCGGATTCAGGAATTTTGCTCGCGAATGCCAATCCGAAGAACAATCCTAACAATTTCGATTTGACGCCGACGCAATACGCGCAAACTCGAATGTCGGTGGCGGGAGAATCGCCGAGCATCAATCCGCAAGGCGCGCTGATCGCGCTGACAAAATCTTTGATGCGCGGCGATATGAAAGATGAGGAAGTCGTCATCGTCGCCGACGTTTTCGGCAACGGTCTGGCGCAAATCGCTGAAGTCGTCGAACCTTCGCGCGACCGTCGGGCGGTGTTGGAATTAGAAAAAGCGTTGAAAAACAGCTCGGAATATGCCCCGTTTGTTCCCGCCAATGTCGACGGGCGCTCGGAAACCGTACGCGTCGTTTTCAAAATTCAAAGCGTTAATGTAAAAACTTATCTCGACTCGAAAAATTAATAAAAATGTTTTCAAAAATAAATGTGGAAAGAGAATCAGATATTCTCTTTCCACATTTATTTTTGTATTCAAATACTTTTAAGAGTAAAAACCGCTCATTCCGCTCATTTTTTTTCGTTTGTGGTTTGCTTCCGATTACTCAAAATTGATAGCTTTAAATATCTCGATTTTTATTTAAGGCAGTAACATTATGAGTGAAGAAAAATCTTTGAATGACACTTTAAACGATTTCGTCAAAACAGTTGAAGCGACGGCAAGTGAATTTTTTGAAGGCGTTGCTGAGGCATTCGTCGGCAAAGCCGATTCTTTGCGTGACGGGACCGAACTCGATGCGGTCGAGATGCCTCGCGATTTGTCGGCGCACGAGAACGCGCAGACCGAATGGTGGTATTACACAGGGCATTTTCAAACCGATACGGGCAGACAGTTCGGTTTTGAACTCGTTTTTTTCAAACGCCGCACCGATTTGGACAAATTTTCCGTCGTTCCGCTGCGCCTTATTGGCAATCCGATTTATTTCGCGCATTTCGCTTTGACCGATTGCGACGAGAAAAAGTTTCGTTACGCGCACCGCAAAAGCGCGAACGGATTTTTCGACTCTCCGGCGTCGGCGAGTGAGAAACATTTTCACCTGCGGCTCGGAGATTGGTCTTTGCGCGAATCGCACGGCACGCACATTCTGCGGGCGACGACGAGCGGCGACACGGTTTTTGAAGCGACTTTGAAGCCGAAAAAGCCTGTTGTTTTGAACGGCAAGGCAAAAAACGGCGTTTCATTTAAAGACGAAGGACAGGCTTCGCGCTATTTTTCATATACGAGAATGGAAATGGAAGGCGATTTGATAACGGGCGGCGAACCGGAACATTTCAAAGGTTCGGCGTGGATGGACAGAGAATTCGGGACGTGGACGCCGACTGAAAAACAGAAAGGTTGGGATTGGTTTTCGATTCAGCTCGACAACGACTGTGAATTAATGTGTTATCAACTGCGCGACGGCGCGGGCGGCGTTTCGGATTTTTCGAGCGGAACTTACGTTAATGAAAGCGGAGAATTCGAGCCTTTATCGCGCGAAGATTTCACGATCGAGCCGACGGGATTCTGGAAATCGCCGCACACGCAGGCGACTTATCCGAGCGGCTGGAAAGTGAAAGCTCCGAAATACGATCTCGATTTGACGGTGACGCCCGTCATGCCCGATCAGGAAATCGATTCGCGCGGTACGACGATGATCGTGTACTGGGAAGGCGCGTGCGAAGTCGCGGGAAAAGCCGGAGAATTCGATGTCGGCGGTCGCGCTTACGTCGAACTCGTCGGGTATGACCGTTCGCACGACCAGCCGAATCTGGCGCATTTTTTAATGGGAAACTCGTTTGAATTTCCGCCGAAATCGTTTTTCGGTTAGTTGCTAATAAAAGCAAAAGGCGCGGGTTAATAATAAATTATTAACCCGCGCCTTTTGCTTTTTATTTTTGCCTCAATTTTTCTTATCAATTACATCCTTTAATTTGGCGGCTAATTCCTTATCCAAATCCAGTAAAGTATTGTATTGAACGAGCGCTAAATCTTTCTTTCCTTGAAAGTTATAAATTGACGCCAAATTATACATCGCTTTGGTAAAACGCGGGCTTAATTCCAATGATTTTTTGTAGGCTTCGACGGCTTTATCATAATTAGCCGTTGTTGTGTAAGCGTTTCCCAAAAGATAAAAACCTTCGTAAAACTCCGGGTTTCTGGTCATTTCCTCTTCCAAAGCGGTGACCGCTTTCGGATAATATTTATCGGCTTCGGCTTTCTTGTCAGTTCCTTGATAAGCGCGACCGAGATAAAAATTCGTTTCACCGTCGTTAGGAGAAAGCTGGAGCGCCTTGTTGCACGAACCGATTGCCAAATTATACTGCTCCGAATCATTATAAGCGCGGCATAAATTCGTGTAAGCGTCGCTCTGCTCGGGCAAAAATCGGATGGCGGCTTGCGCCGCTTGAATCGCTTCTTTATGACGGTTGGCGAGACTGTAATAACGGCTCAGTTCGGTATAAATTCCTCCATCCTGCGGCGAATTTCGTAATAACTTTCTTAACGTGGTAATAGCATCGTTAAAACGACTTTGACTACGATAAATGTTCGCCATTGCCCGGTGCACAGCCGGATCGTCTTTCGACGCGAGCGATTGTTGATAGGCTTTGAGCGCTTCGTCGAATTTTCGTTCTTTTTGATGAGCGTCGCCCATCAAAAAATACGCCTCGCCGACGTATTTAGTGCCTCTGTTAATAGCTTCGGCGGCGTTTGTTACTTGCTCCTGATTATTGCCGAGATTTTGATGGCTTTGAGCAATGAAATAATATACATCGCCAGTCGCCTGATTTGCCTGAGCAATTTTTTGATAAGCGGTCAGCGCGGTTTGATAATCTTTTCGCTCGCGGCTGATTTCGCCGAGCGCCATATTCATCGCCAAATTATTCGGGTCGAGTTCCAAACCTTTGCGCACATCGTCCAGCGCGGCGTCCATGTTCTGCTTTTGCAAATTAAGCGACCAGCGCAGTTTATAAATTTCCAAAGGCTTTTCAAAGTTATTTTCGGCTGCCAGATTAAACTCGGCGAGCGCCGCGTCGTATTCCTGCAAATAATTATGAGCGTAGCCTTTCCAGAAGTGCGCTTCGGCAAGATTCGGCGCGGCGACAAGCGCCTGAGCGTATTTATCAACCGCCAGGCGGTAATTTTTCTGCGCGAAAGCTCGATTGCCTTCGTTGGTTAATTTGCGCGCCTGACGTAAATCCTTTTTACTTTGCGCATATGCCGACGGCGCGAGCGCGGAAAAAGCGGCGAAAATCAAACAGTGCGTGATAAAGGTCAATAAAATCTTTTTTGTCATTTTCAATTCTCCCAATTACTGAAGAATATCCGGAACGTTCGGTTTCTTCGCGGTTGGTTTGGCAACGGGCTTTGTTGTCGGATTCGCTCTCGGCGGCGTATTTCTGTCCGTCACTTGCGGCGTTCTCGGCGACGACACAACCGGCGTTGATCCTGTTCTTGGTTTAACGACGGCGTTGTCAGCAGGTGTTTGCGTATTAGTTTCGTTATCCGCGTTTAGTAACTCATTTTCCGAATTGGAATTCGATGAAACGATTTCCGAATCGGCGTTCGTTGCCGCGGAATTAGCGTTGTTGTCAATAACTGCTTCGAGTGTCGGCGCGGGCGTCGGTGAAAATTCGACTGACGGCTCGGGAGTCGGCGTTTCTTCAATCGTAACCGTAGCTGCCGCGCGGTTTTGATAAAGATACCAGCCGGTGCCTGAAGCTACAACGGCGAGCGCGAAGAGCGCGAACAATCCGCCGAAAATCGCAACTGATTTGTTTGACGATTTTTTAACCGCCGGAATAGGTGCAACCGGCGATTTCGGGCGTTCGGACGCGGCACCTTCTTCCGCATCATCGCTTTCCGAGAAAAAATCCGCCTGTTTGTAACTTCGTGTCGGAGTGACGGTGGCAAAAGCATCAGATTCGGCGGCGATGAGCGGAGAACTGAAAAACTCCGAATCGCTCGGCGCATCGTAGTTTGGAAATGAATCACTCGCCGCGGAAAATGATGAAGCTCGCGGATTTGAATTAAAACTTTCGGGAACAGAAGGATTTCCGCCGTTCAATGATTTTTCGCCGCCGAAATCTAAATCCAAAGGTGCGGGCGGGATAATCGGCGACGAACCGGCGAGAAAAACTTCGGTTTTCACGTCCGCCTGCCTTGGCTGAGAGTTGCCGGATTCCTGTTTTTCAGGCATCAAGAGCGGCGCTTGCGAATCCATTTGCAAGGTCGCGTCGAAATTATGAGCCGAAACCGAATCACGATTTGCCGCTGAATTTCCGCTGTGTAACGATGAATTGGAATTTAGTGCATCTGGCTTCGGTTGACTTGTCGGAGAAACGCTCGAGACTTCTGGCTTTTCCGGTGTCGCCGCAGGAAGCGACTGACTGCTTGCTCCGCCGTTCGATTCCGATTGCAGATTAAACGCAACGGTTTGCGCCGACATCTGATTCTGGATTTGCGAATACGCTTCGCGCAGAGTTTTCTGCATTTCACGCGCATTTGGAAAACGCCTGTCCTGGCTGATTTCCATTCCCTTTAAAATCACCGCAGAAACAGCTTGCGGAATTTCCGGATTGATTTCGCTGAGCGAGCGGATCGGGTCTTCCATCCCGTTGAGCAGCGCATCAGCACGCGTTAAAGCATCGGACGGAACCATGTTCGTCATCAACTGATAAACTGTCGCCGAAAGCGCGTAAATGTCGCTGCGCGGATTCGTTCCCGTGCCGCGAATCTGTTCCATCGGCGCGTAATGCGGCGTGTAACCGACAACGCTGCCGGTGCTTCCCGAAGAAATCCGCCGGGTATCGCCGGCATTGTTTTTTGACAAACCGAAGTCGAGCAGAATAATGCTGTTTTCATCGGTCAATTTCAAATTCTGCGGCTTGATGTCGCGATGAATAATCGGCGGTTCGTGGGCGTGCAGATAAGCGAGCGCGTCGAGCAGTTGATCTGCCCAGAACAAAACCCAACTAAGCGGAAAAGGCTTTTGCGACGTTTCCAGGCGTTTCGATAAATCGTCGCCGGAAATATGCTCCATCACCAAAAATTGCTCGCCGTTTTCGACGAAATGGTCGCTTACTTTCGGCAAAACCGGATGACGCAAACGCGCCAGCGTTTTCGCTTCGCGCTCGAAGGCATTGCCGAGCGTTTCGTCGTCGGCAAAGAACGTTCTCTTCAAAGCGCAGGCGCTGCCCAAGCGCTGGTCAACCGCCAGATAAACGTCGCCCATTCCGCCTTTGCCGATCAAATGCACGATTAAATAACGGTTTTGCAACAAAGTATTTGGAGCTAGAGATTTCATTTCTTGCGTTCCTGTCTGATTTTAGGTTGTAATTTTTCAGCGAACGAATCGTTTCCGGTTCAATTTTCTTATAATATAGATAAAAACGGCAAATTCGCAAAAAAGTTTTACGAATTTCCGGGAAAACCAGCGTGAACGTAACAATTCGGAAAAAAGCGACTCAGTCTTTTACGCGCTCGTTTTTAACGGTTAGCGATTAATTTTTCCGGCGGTAAAACGGCAGGCTGACCGGAATGCTGCCAACAGCGTCCGCCTCCTTTCACGCGACGCGAACACGGCGCGCCTTTTTTCGTCGCCGCTCCGCAAAAATAAGTCGGCGCGTCATTAACTTGGTTTTCCGCCGCTTTCAAAGGCGTTTCCTGTTTCGCCGATACTGCGGTTTGATGCGGCGGCGGCGCAGCAGTGTTCGCCGTATTTTGCGGTGAACTCTTTCCTAAAAAATTAGACGCCGATTTCTCGTTTGACGCAAGATTGACCGAACTGTTTTTTGTTCCCGTTGTTCGTTCAGCCGGGCGAATCGAAGCTATGTTTAAAGGCTTTTCCCTTGCTTGAAAAAACCCGGAGAAACCGACAAAACCGAAAAGCAAACCCAAAAAGACGGCGACGCGCGGCGTCCATTCCTGAAGCGCGAAATCGGTTTCGCACAATTGGCAAAACCGCCGACTCGAAAAAATCGTCCATTTTATTCGCTCGATCTTTTCGCCGCACTGACAGCAATATTTCGGTTTATAATTCATTATCCGTTGCCGACCGACAGTTATTATTCACGTTAGCCGAACTTTTGTTTTTCAGGTTAAACCGATTATAAACCATAAGCGCGCGAATGTTAAGATATTTTTTGAACCGAGAGGTCGTGCAACGGCGTCCGGTAAAAGAGCGTCTATTTAATTACTAACCGGCTATTATGCGTCATTCAAATACTTTTCTTTTAATATTACTTTTATTCTGCGGTTTTTTTGGCGTTTCGGCGCAAACCGACGACGTTATCAAAGTTGATTCTTCGATTGTGCGCCTTAATGTCGGCGTCGTTGACGGGCGCGGGCGACCGCAGACGAGCTTAAACAAAGATAATTTCTCGGTTTACGAAGACGGCGTAAAACAGTCAATCGTCCGTTTTGAACCGACCGTCGCGCCGTTCAGCGTCGTGATGCTGCTCGACATGAGCGGCTCGACGAAAAGTTTCCGCGATAACATCAGATTTTCAGCTCTCAGATTTCTCGACGCGCTGACGCCTGATGATCGCGTCGCCGTCATCGAATTTTACAGTAAAGTCAATTTACTAAACGATTTCACGACCAACCGCAAAACGCTCGTCAACTCAATCAGCGTCGCGAACGGTGCCGGCGAAACGCAGCTTTATAAAGCATTGAGACTCGCGCTCGAAAAACTCTCGAAAGAAGGAGCGCGCCGCAAAGCGATTGTCGTTTTGACCGACGGCGTTGACACGGAAATGCGCAACGACGACCGCAGTATTCTGGAAAAATTCGGCGAACCGCAAATTCCGAGCGCTATTAAACCGGAAACCAATGAAACGCTCAACCGAATTTTAAATCAATCCGACGCGCAGGGCGTCACGATTTATCCGCTCGCTTTGCCGACCGGCGATCCGGCAAAATTAGCCGATCCGACGCCTCGTCAGATTGCGATGTTTCAAGCCGCACGTTCGCGCCTGCAAATTCTCGCCCAACGCACCGGCGGAATGCTCAATACCATAAATCGCCTCGAAGAAATGAGCCGTCTTTACGCCGAAGTCGCCGCCGATCTGCGAACTCTCTACACGATTGAATACCAATCGAGCAACGAGCGGCGCGACGGCAAATGGCGCGAAATTAAAATCGCCACGACCGACTCGGAACTGATTTCACGGACGCGTCAAGGTTATTTCGCCAAGTAGAAAATAGAATTCGGTTACAGCAAACTTGACACGAAAGCGCAAGATTTGCAGTCTAGCCAAGTTTTTTAGTGCTGCAAGTAAAACATTTACTGCTTCAATCGTGATCTAAAACGGTAAAATTTACGTCCGAATCCAATTTATAGATGAAGCAAATAAGAAACGCTATTTTTGGAGCAAAGCATCATCGAAAGCGGACGCGAAAGAAATTATCAAATCGCTAATCGCTGAATCTGAGACGAATACAACGGAAGAGACAGACGCGACTAAAATAACTTCAAGATTTACAAACAGAAAACCAATCGAAGTCACAATGCTCTCGATTGGTTTTTTCGACTAAATCAAAAAATTCTCGCTTTTCGGGAATCATTAATTATTTCGTATTTGATGAGTTGAAAACATAGAAATCTTCATCGGTGTCATCTTCATAATTTAAGCCTCGAGTTTCGGCAAATTCTTTTAATTCACTGTGAATATCAAAAGAACTTGGTTCGCCCGTTGAAAAGACATCAACAATGGCAGGTTATGCGATTCTAGCGAATCCTAATTCCTTGATGGATTGTGTAATGGTTTGTGATAATTCATCTTTGGTCATTGGTTTTCTCCGTGTTTTTCTTGAAAGCAGTTTATCTGCTTGTTTGCAAAATATTTTACAATAGAAGTTAAAGAAACTGTAATAAAAATATTTACAGAAAATTCAACAGCATTAGTCACTTTTTCCCTTTTTATTACATATATTTTATTACATATAATAGATTAAGGTCGTGTTATGAAATGCTTGTAGCCTGGTAATTAATAATCTGCCACTGACCGTTTCGTTTAGCCCAAACTGCTGTAAATAAAAACCTCGTATTGTATTTCTCATTACTTTTTACTCCTGAAAGACGCACCCGACCTGTTACAACCGCCATATCTCCTGATACTTTTACTTTCATATCCTCAGGCATATTGGATTGAACGACATTGTCTCCTGTTTCTAAATCTTTGATAAACTTCAGCTTATCAACTGTCCTGCCTGAGATTTCAATTCCAGCGAAATCATCAGCGATTAATTGCTTGAGTGAAACAATGTCTTTTTTTACAACCGCCGTACTTCGTTCATTTTCAAGACTAATTACGGCTTGCTCGTCATTTTGATTATTTGGCGCAGCAACGGGAGAAAAATGTGTGGCAATTATCTCCCATTTACCGTTTCGCTTATTGAAAGTGTCTAAAAAATGATATGACCGATTTCTGCTGTCAGAATTTTCTCTGCTGTCATTCTCAGATGTGCTGTTGGTAAGAACAATAATGTTTCCAGAAATACGCACCTTCATTTCACTCGGCAGCAAAGCAGGGTCAATCATTTTAGATAATTCATTGGTTCGGTTATCAATGGCATCTCGCATAAAAGGCGTAACTATTAAATCATCCGAGAAAATTCGGTTAACTATTCCTTTATTGCCATTAAGGCTGGCTATCAGCCATCTACTTTCAAATTGACTCAATTCTTGCGCCGCTTTATCAGTCATTCTCGTCTTAACTTGAGCCTGAGCAAAGGTAATCAGCAACACCGCAACCATTATTATCACAATTGAAATTATTCGTTTCATCAGTTGAACTCCTTAACTATAAAAGTATAAATCCGACTTGGAATTTTAGGATTATATCTAGTGACAAGTTTGTATGACACAGAACTGATTAAAAAGAATTTGCAACAATAACCCTTATTAAAAAGCATTTCAAAACTTCATTGACTTATTTAATAAAGTAATGTTAAATTGCTGTGTAGAAAAGCGATATTAAACGCGAATAATTTTGCCTATTGTCATTAAATAACACAGCTAACGCTCAGAAATAATTATCCTAAAAGAAATCAATAAAATATATGACGGTTACTTTACTGCGAAATAAATTTCAAGCCTTGATTCCCAAAAAAGGCAGACACTCAGAAGATTCTAATTCTTTTGCCTTCGGAAGAAAGATTAGCTTTATGGCGCGACTTTTCGGTTGCAGGCACGGAAACATCAGTCGTCCGATTACTATAGGAGAAACTGCTTATCGTAGTTGTTTGAATTGCGGAGCGAGAAGACAATTCAATCCTGACACAATGGAATCTCACGGGAAATTTTACTTTCCCTCTGTCGTAAACGGAAACGGCAAATAAATTTGAATCAACCGAATTTAGAAAACTAAAAAAGCTAACCGCAGAAAAATGATCTCGGTTGGCTTTTTATGATAATGTTGCAAAGTTCTTGTAATTTTAAGAACTTCAACGCATAATTGAGCGTCTTGTCCTCACGGAAAATTCACTTCCGCAAAATTCAATATTAAAAATTTAGGAGAAATAGAAAATGAACGCTGTAAAAAGCTTGATTATAATTTTAATGCTTGGCGCTATAGGCTTGGCATCTACAAATATCGTAACGCTAATAGACGATACCCGAAAGGAACTTGAAGCTGTCTACGCCAAAATTGACGAAGCCATAAAAGACAAAGATTTAGAAACGCTTGAATCTCTGCTGAGCGAAGATTATGAAAAGCGGGTTGACGGTAAAACCATTAAACGCGCTGAAGCCGTTGCTCAAATGAAAAAGAGTCTTGAAATGGCTGTAACAATTGAATCCTTCAAAACGACGATTGATAAAATCAAGCAAGTCGAAGGCAATCAAATCGTAGATTACACGCAAACGGCGAAAGTAAAAATTACCGACGAAAAAGGTAAAGACCAATCTGTAGTTATTACTACTAAAGGACGCGACTGGTGGGTTAAAGATGACGATGGAGAGTGGATATGTGTTTCCGCCGAAAGAATTGAGTAAATTTTACTAAACGACTTTACAAAATAGAAAGCCAATCCGAGTAAAAGACTTTGGATTGGCTTTCTATTTTATACGAAAAATACTGAAATCAAATTATGGATAAAAAGTAATTGTTCGGTGAATGATTCTAAAAGATTTGTGTAACTGGTAAATCAATTTCAAATCCGAGGCGACCTCCGTAAATGAGTCTTTTTAGTGTTTCGGGCGGAATGCTCAATACCATAAATCGCCTCGAAGAAATGAGCCGTCTTTACTCTGCGAACTCTCTACACGATTGAATACCAATCGAGCAACGAGCGGCGCGACGGCAAATGGCGCGAAATTAAAATCGCCACGACCGACTCGGAACTGATTTCACGGACGCGTCAAGGTTATTTCGCCAAGTAGAAAATAGAATTCGGTTACAGCAAACTTGACACGAAAGCGCAAGATTTGTAGTCTTATATTTTCGCTTTACGCACCCGTAGCTCAGCTGGATAGAGTACATGACTACGAATCATGGGGTCGCATGTTCGAATCATGCCGGGTGCATTAATAAAATCAATAGTTTAGGGCATCTTTCGAGATGCCCTTTTCTTATTCCCACCTAAATTCCCACCAAATAGGATTCAATTTTCAAAAATCTCGCCTTTAGCTGATTCCAGCTAAAGGCTTTTTAATTTTTTACACTTCAAAAAAAACTAAAAAGTGTCTCTATTCACCACTGACAAAACTGACGAAACCTACCAACCTGTAAATTAAACAGTTTCCTTATCATCTTCGACTACGAGTAGATCATTCGGCGTGCAGCCTAAGTTCTTACAAAGTTTTTCTAACACTTTGAAAGAAATAGCCTCTACTTTGCCGTTGGTTATTTTATGCAGCGTCGGGTAAGTAATCCCTGTTTCCTGTTGTAGCTGATAGATGGATTTATCCTGCTTTGCCAGCAATTCTTTTAGTTTTACTTTTATCACGTTGGAAATCATACCAATATTATTGCGCTTCTTAAACATAAAGTCAACTTTATATAAAGACGCAACTATATTCACTTTTCTTTCTATCTATAGTTGACTTTATATAAAGACATCTTTATAATTTAGAAAGTTTGGAGATAAACGATTTCAAACAAAGGAGAAGCGACAATGCAAAAAACAATCATCAACGGATTCAAAGTAACAATCTTCAACAGCTACAACGGAACACAGCTTTTCATTACCGATCAGGCAGGCGTTCAAATCTATGCTCACAAGGTGTCCGGCGATCCGATGCAAAGAGCGATGGAAGTTATCAACCGCCAATAACGACGAAAGGCTTAGGAAACACCATTTTCCTAAGCCTCTCTAACCAAGTTATTTCACCCTACTGACAAAGGAGAAACAAACAATATGTTCATCTTAAAACAAAAATCGCAATTAAACAACGCAATCACGAAAGCGAAAAAGATTCGCCCGCAGGTTAAATTCGACCACTTCGGCAGATACAGAGTGTCAGGCAGCAAAGGCGGCTATTACACCGTCATTTGCAAGAAATCAGATAACAACTACCGAACGGTGACGTGCACCTGCAAAGGCGGGTCGGAAGGTTTGGTTTGCTATCACGCTGCGGCGGCACTCGCTCTGCATACGGGACTGGCACGGCTTCGGCAATCGGCATAAACAAACAAAAGGCTTAGGTGAGCGTGAACAAACCTAAGCCTCTCTTACTTTCCAATCAAAAATAACTCTCCCAAATTATTAATGATTAAAACGACTAAAAGGAGAATATCAAAATGGAAATCACAATATCAACTAACGAAGAAACCAATAAACAAGTCGCAACAGTGGCATTCAACGTTCCAATGCGCATTTATCTTAGCGGCGAACGACCGCTTGAAGAGTATAAAAACATCGTTCTTCAGAATCTGCGAAACGATTCCAGCACTATCTTTGAACTTCTAGAGTTTTTAAGTCTATCAGTCGAAAACAACGATCTTGATTTGGCAGCTTTTTGCGGCGCTACCACCGTTCTTTCCGGCATCGGCAAAGGATTACAGGAAGCGGTCGAAATTGTAGAAATGGACTACAAGCGTAAGGTAATAGCCGATGCCGCACCGGCAGAGCAAGCCCGACCAAAAAAGGAAGCGACACCTTCAGCAATAGAAGCGGACGCAGAAATTGAGCGAATTGCCTATGCCGCAGGCGTTGAATGCGCCAGGGTAACCAATGCGTTAGCCGAACATACCGTCAGCATTATGGCGAATAAGATCGGTCACGTTTTATCAAGCGATAAGGTTTCCGGTGATATTAAGAATGCGGTCATCGGCGTTATGTATGCCGCTTCAAATGAAGCCGGGGTTGGTTTTGATGATAGCCCTGAGATTGCTAAAGCCTGTTTCCCGGTGATTATGCGGGCGCTTGATGTCAGCGCTCAGAGAGCCTATCTGCATTCAATTGAGCATCTACTCGGGGAAAGCCTGCCTGAAAGCATCGCTGCCGAATTAAAGCAGTATGAAGTGCGTTTCGATACCAAAAAGCCGCACGATGACAGCGCGCCCGAAGACAGTCAAGATGTTAATAATCTGGCTGACCTTTTGTCGAAGGTTATGAAGCATCCTGAAATGCCGTCGCAGTTGTATAACGTGCTGTCAAACGAGTTGACTGAAGTTGCTGAGGTGCATTCAGCTGAAGATATTTTGGCTAGTTTGAAAGCGCGAAAAGCGGAGGTGCAAAATGACTAAACTAAACCGACGTAAATCGAAAACATCCGCGCCTGTTCCGGTAAACGATGAAACTTTCACTAAACTCGAAAGAGTGTGGCTGGATTTAGCGGAATTCTTTGACGCCTTACCTGCGCAGGAACAGCAAGAAGTGATTGATGATTGGGGTGTCAAGCGAGATATAGCCAACAAACACTTCAACAACGGAAAAGAGGTC
>JAESGR010000423.1_pt1 | contig 34837 bp, 26 predicted proteins | sample 9269771 | NCBI WGS metagenome assembly JAESGR01 (sample SAMN15739572, study PRJNA653492) | algae metagenome | isolation source: Chroococcus sp. CMT-3BRIN-NPC107 and co-occurring heterotrophs from well... | place: USA: Clark Mountains Wilderness, California | collected 2010-04-18 | reverse complement strand
GGATCGATTGACCGATGGCTTCTTCTGCGGTATAACCGAAAAGGCGTTCAGCCCCGACATTCCATTCTTCGATAATGCCTTCGGTGTTCTTAAAAATGATGGCGAAATCGGTTACTTTTTCTAATAACTGCTCAAAACGCTTTGCTTTAGTAAACATAATTATTTCTATCTCAAAAACTTGTCTCAAAAGGGCCGTTTGTGTAAATAATTCAACCCGTCTCTATTTATGTGTGTTTGCGCACGTTCGGTAAAAGTCTTATTAACTACAATAGCATTGGAAATAAAACCATGCAGACAATACCTGAATTTACAATTAAAGATTTAGTGATAAAACCTGATGAGGATTATGCTAATTATGAAGGCGAGAACCGAGTTTTTATAGTGTTCGTTACTGTTTCGCCTGAAATGGCAAAACTTAACGAGGGTGATAACTTCCTTTATGAAGCTGAGACTTACCGTGTAGTGATGCGGACACCGCCAGATGCTAACCACCCTAAAAGCGTTCAGTCCGATGCTCACGACTCTAGAAATTTTCAGTCCGACGCTAATACTTCTAAAACTGTCCAATTTAATTGCCTAAAAGAAAACGTGAAACTGCCTTAACGAGTTGGTTCACGTCGCGCAGCCGTTTCTTGATTGAGCGGTTTGACGTAATATAAAATCATTGCGCGATTTGGCTTACATTTCACGAGGAAAATTATTTGGTATGGCAGGACAATCAGAAGAATCAAAACGACTAATAGCCGCACACAAAAAAATTGTCGCGACAACACAGAAAATTCTTAACGAGACGAAACAATTGGTTTCTCTTCTCAAGAGTGATATTGAACGGTAGGAAGAATTATTGATTGCCCAACATAAAGAATTAGACGGATTGTTAGATAATCTTGAAATTAAAAATTAAATCAAACTGACCCATCTTCTACCTGTCCAAAAACTACTCTTTTCGGACACCTCAAAACTGATCTTTTAAGATCAATGAATATAAGGCTCTCACCTGATAGAATTTAGCAGGGTTTTTGGACATGCTTAATAACCAGTGATAACGAATTTATGGAAAGTTATAAACTCCTTATTCTTCGTTAATTTACGCCACTATAGCGACTCGCAAATCTCTCCAACAAAGAATTGTTTCTTCATCTCGCCTTACAAATCCCCTGATAGGTCCATCCTCAGATATAACGAATGCAACCACATCAGGAAACGCGCCAACAAAATCTATCGCCGAATTATGCCTCGTGCCAAGTTTCGATCGGTCAAACGGGACACTTTCCTCCTCAACAGCACCTTTCAAAGCTCCTCGACCTAAGAAAATATTGCCATTCCATTTTTCTGGGGGGCGTAATTTCGCACCAAAACGAACTATTTCCCAATCTGACGTAATAACTAGCGCCCCATCTATGCCGGAAAGCTGAGACAGCGCCGTTAACCTTCTCCCTAAAATTTCTTTTACTTGTAAAAAATAACTCTGACGTTCTTCAACAGCCTTTATCGATTCATTCAAAAGATGATTGACTCCCAGTCCGCCGGGGAAAGAGTATCCGGCATCCAAACGTGGGATTATCTCTTCAACTCTTGAAGACGGAACGAAGACAATTGTTCCACCGCCACCGCGATCAGCTGCCTCGAAAAGTATCTTCTTTAAACAACCGTCATAATGAGCCCAATAATATCTGTCTTCAAACCCTCTATTTTCTTCAAATACCCTCTTAATATACGGCTGAATAGCTTTTTGAGCAAAAGGTGATGGAGCCGATTGCGTAAATTCCCCATTTTCAAAATAACCCATATTATGACGACCCAAAGATATAGTAAGAGAACCTATAGAAGTAGCCTTTACCATAAAACAATCAGGAACTTCAGTGTGATACCCTGGTCCGCTCATCTGAATAGAATTAAAGTCGAAACCATCGTGCTTGGAATTATCAAAGTATATGGCTCCCCAAATGTGGTAAATAGTTGCATCTTCACTAGACTGTTCAACCGCTAACGCAGTGAAATTTCTATCAAATGCCTGAGCAAGTTTTGATATTGTTTCTACATTGAGGGGCAATGGCGCGGAAAATCTCATTTTTATCTGAAGCTGATGGTCATCATATCCAGTTGAAACATCATCAATTTCCTGCTCTGTAATTAAAGCTAATCTAAATGAAATCGGGTTACCTTCTTCTCTTTTTAAACTGGCGAAAAACGCAGTCTGCACCATTGCCCGTAGCTCCGCGATGCTAGGAGATTCCTTGATCGGATGATTAACGCGCGCTCTTTCACTCTCCCAAACATCCTTAATTCTCATCAACAATTCTTCAGCAATCATAAACTTTCAGGAAGATTATTTACCCAATGATTTTCGTAGATTTTCAATCATTAACTCATCGCGCAAATGCGGATAAAGCCGCACAAAGTCAGCCTCATCAGCATTCGGATTCGCTGCCAGAAATTCACGCATCAACTGCACTTTAAAGTCAACCTCAGAAGCTTCTCGCTTACGCTGCTTTTCAAGCCTCTTCTCTCTGTCTCGCCGGGTTTCGCTTCGTAAATCTGTTGAATAGGTCTTGATTTGCAGAGCGGCCGATAGCGCCTCGAAAGAATTTGTTTTTAGTCATACGTTTCCCCATGTGAAATAGAGTTTTGCAGCCACTCCCAATCTTCTGGCGTATAACTCGCTTGATGCTCTGCCATATCTTCGCTCGACATCTTTCGCAACGACTGCAAAACCACTTCCCTGCCCTTTGAGCTTAAAGGCGCGGGCACGAAAGGCTCGATTGCCGTCGGCGCTTCCTTTGGCACGTCAGACGGCTTGTGACGATCAGAGCGAATGGGTTTAGAGATTAGTTTGCGGAAATGCGCGGTGAGAAACTTTGGCGCGTTTGAAACAACTTTTGTTTTCGCGCTCGCTTCGTCATATTCGGATATGAGCAGATTAACAAACTCGCGCCAATCTTCCGCGCTGCCGCCCAGCTCGCGGAGCGGTACAAATTCATCATCAATTTTTATCTTGTCTTTAAAAGAAGTCTTAGGCGCATCTGAGACACCCGTATTCGTTGACTCTGAACCTAGCGCAGCTAGTGCAGAATCTGCGTTAACTGCCACTGGTAGTTTCTGCGCTAACTGCGTTAACTGCCCTAACTGCGCTAGGTGCACTAGGTCGAGGTTGATTTCTTCGGGCAGCATTATTTCATACATATTGCCGCCGTGCTCGCCGTCAATGCGGGTCGGCAATACCAATCCGATTGACTCGAGATGCCGCATATTATTATAAAATGTGTGCGTTGATTTAATCCCTGCGCCTTTCATCAATCCCGACTTTGAAACGCGAACCGTGCGCACAGGTTTAATCGCTCCGCGTGTCAGCGAATAGAGGTAATCGTAAAGAAGTTTCGATTTGCCAGGAAACAAGCCGTTTGGGATCTGCCGGACAATCGAGTTAGCGACTTTGGTATAGTCCTTTTCCGGCGATGTCGGGTGTTTGAAGACTGCGTTAACTGCACTAGGTGCGCTAGGTGCAGACTTCTTCCTGGTGTTGTTTTTGTCCTGTTGTCCATGCGCTGTTGTGAATAGCGAGCCACTCATAACGCCACCTCACCAATCGACTTTTCAACATGTTCCATTTTCATTTAACCTCAGCTCTCGTTACCTTTTTGCGCAGACTTTTAGGAAAATGCCAAAAAACAAGATGCTCCTAACAAACCCAATAACGACAAATATACATTGAAACGTTGGATATAGCAATTATTTCTTCTCATTATGCTAAATTTTAATTTCCTTTGAATAATAAGTAATTAAATGTTACCTTTATTTGTCATTTGAGTAATTAATTAGGTAGTGATATGGCGAAAAAGAACAAAAACGCTTAAATTAGTAAAATTATGAGTGAAGACAAATCTAGGGCTAAATATAAATGCCCGGAAAATCTAAAGAAATTCATTGATGTGGTTAATATGGTTCCTCCGAAGCAGAATATGAGGAAAATGAGACAGGTTCTACTTACTAATCATATCCAATTTTATACAGCTATTGAACGACTACCTGCACCAGACCTAGCAATACATGCACAAAACCTAAGTAAGATACTTGAAATCTGTCTGAAAGATTTACCCGAAGATTTTCATAGATATATTAAGAAGAAGGGAGAACAATACGCTTCTCATTATTTAGGAAGAGAGGATTATGAATGTTATTTTTTACAAGCCTCACTATTAGAGTATGAAGATTTCTGCCAGTTAAGAGAGGACTTAAGACAATTTACTAACTATTTCACTAATTTGAGAAAAACCGTTTATATGAGCCACGGAGTAGGTGGAATGTATGGGATTCATGGTCAATTAATAGAATTGCCGATAGCGCACTCTAGATACGAACTCACGATGGAGGAGAATAAAATCATCGTCGTTCCAGTTGGATTAAGCGCAGCTTTGGATGGCGTTCTAGGCGATAGAGTAAGATCCTGTGAAGTTTGCAACCGCATATTTTGGGCAGACAGAAAAGATAAGGTTACGTGTTCAACTAAGTGCCGCAATATTTACAAACAACGCGAGGCACGAAAACGAAAGAAACCTGATGAAATTAAATCCAAACCTTTAACTCATGAAATTAAATCCAAACATTTAACTGATGAAATTAAATCTAAACCTTTAGCTGATGGAATCAAATCCAAATCTCTAAATGATGAAATCAAATCCAAACATTTAGCTGATGGAATTAAATCCAAATCCCAAAATGATGGAATTAAATCAAAACCTTTAGCTGTAAAAATCAGGACTTAATGGTTCAAAAGGTAGTTTTTGGTTAAGAATTACTCCACAAAAGGTGAGAGTGGCTTTCATCAAATTAAAACCGTCAATAAGGGAATTTCTTCCTTATGAGCTGCCTTTATTTCAAGATTGTCGGACGCTGAATTCTGTCAGATTACATACTGACTTTTACACTTTAACCTAGCTTCCCAAACAACCATTCCCGATCTTCTGCGATGTAGTAGTATTCATACTCGTTGGCAGCCTCTCTCGGCATCTTTCGTAGCATATTGACACCCAAACCCTGCTTTGTTCGCTCAAAGGCTCTAGGGATTCTCAAAGTCAATAAATACCGCTCATTTCGATTTTTCCATACTCTCGATTAAATAATTCAAATAGCCTTTGAGATTGGTCGTTCGCGCTGCCTGCGTTTCCTCGAACACTTACTCGATAACCGGGACACAAGTAAGCGAACGAATTAATTCTTGATAAGGCCTTGATAATCGCGCGAATAGTTTCGATCTGACAGATTTCCTTTTGCGGTTGTGGCGAAGCAGGAATGCCCTGCTTAATTATTTTGAATTAATCAACCATTTTTGAGCTTCGACGAGCAGTTGCTTAACATGTGCCTGAATCCGTTGGAATCCTTCGAGTTTCTCAGCTGATGTTTCATCCATATAAAGCCGGCGGTTGACCTCGATCATTAAAGCCGAGACCCGTTTGTCCCGGCCGTAATAATCAGACGGGACAAAGGCGCCGGCAAAAGGAATGTTAGTTTCAACCGTATAGCCTAATTCCTTGATCTTTTCCTCAATCGTTTTTGCAAGTTCGTCAGGCGTATGAAATGAGTCAGTTCCGATACAAAAGTCCGGTGAGGGTTCCTTGGCGTAATAATGACAAGGAAGCGGATTTGAAGGAAAGCTGTGTCCGTCTATCACCAGTGAGGATCCGTACTCGGCAAGTTCTTCTCCTACTGCATCAGATACTAATTTCTGATGCGAAAAGTAGTATTTTTCGAGAAGCGCGCTGCGCTCAGTTAACTCTAAATCCCTGCGCATTGGCTCTCCTCGGTGCATTCTGGAATATAAAACTCCCATTCCTTTTTTGCTCATCGGTTCAATTTCATCATCAGAGAATCTTTCAGGGTCAACCAGCAGCCGGTTTACAGGAAATACGATTCTAACTGCCGGTTCCTTGGTAGAATCAAACTCGAACAGCTTGTCGGTAAACAAGTCGGTCATCACGTTAATTTCTTGATGCAGCTGCTCATCAGATAAAGTGAACTGGCTGCGATACTCTGCTGGAATAAGACGTGAACTGTGTGGTATATGAATGATCATTTTAATGTTTATACTCCTGATTCCAAATAAAAGACGGGTTGAAGAAATGCGAGCCGTTTCCTAAACTGCCGACATCGACTTCTTTGTTCAGGAATTCCTGTTTTATCAGATTGTAATCAAAATCTTTCCGGTTCAGCCTCTCGCCTTTTCCGCGCATATCATAGATAACGTCAAGCGGTTCATCCCTGGCCGGCGAATAGGTGAGCGTCAGTTTACATTCCGATGCCCCTGATGCGACCGCTCGAATTGCCGCCTGCCTGGCTTTGTAGGCCCCGATGCGATCGATATGGGCAAGATCCTTCCCGCTCAGAGCCCCGCCTCCGGTGGGAACGCGCGGACCGTAATAATCCATCACTAGTTTTCTGCCCGTCTGCCCGTTATCCCCGTCACTGCCGGCATTGATCAGCGGACCGTTTGGATTGACAAGAAGTTTGATATCCCGCCAATCGGCTGCCCACCTCGGATCACGGTTTTGCAGTTCTCTGTATGCGCTGCCGAGTATCTCGTCGGTAACTGCCGTCAAATCAAGCATGGAAATCGTCTCTTTGTGCTGAAGGGTGACAAGCACGTGTTCGAGAATAAATTTATTTCCTTCTTCACGCAGATGGACGAGGAATTTACCATCCGGTCCCTGTCCAAACAGCTTGCCGTTCTTGAAAGCATCGTCTAAAGCCCGCTTGAACGAATGAACGAGAAATTGTTCGGGCGCGAGAAAATGAGTTTTCGGGTCGTATCCCGCCCACCCAATGACAATACTCTGGTCGTGAATTGTTTCGGTGTAGGGACCGGGATCCTCCACCATAAAGCAGATTTCACTGGTCAGACGATATTTGGATGCGACGATATGATTATCTTCCCTAAACCCGATTCTTTCCCCAACGCCTTTCACGATTTCTTCGACGGTTTTTGGCAGCGGTTTGCCGGTCACCATCACGCCCGACAGCCAGACGGAGTCCGACCACACTCCGACTTCGATCTGCCCGTAGCAGCCGGGATCCGCTTTGTATCCCTCGGCAATAAGATTGTCGCTGATAATGTCGCAGAATTTATCCGGATGCCCGTCAAGAACCGCCTCGGCTACTCTAATCATGATGAAACTCCTCGAGCTGGACATAATTGATGCCCGCTCTTTCGAGCTCCGCGGCGGACCCGCCCCGCGAAACGATGGCGCTGATCTGCTGCCGCTTTTTTACCCGTTCGAGCAAGACCGGATCGCAGCTTTCGATAAACCCGTCGGTAATAATTACCGACTTTGCCGGCTTCGTCTCAAAGATATGTTTGAGGACGCTGTTGATCGAAGTACCGCCGCTGGTCGTCGTCTTTAGTTTGCCGTCTTTGATGACAGCCGGCTCGACCGTGTCGCTGAACGCCCAGAAAGGAAAGCGGATAAAACGTCTCAGCTTCCAGATCAGCGTAATCAGGCAGCCCATCTCTTCGTTCATCGAGCCGCTGACGTCAAGATAAATCTGCGCGGTGCCTGAAGGTTTACTCTTTTGGGACGTCCATGTAATGTCGGGCAAAAGCGGACTCCAGCCCGAACGGAGAAAGCCGCGCCGGTCCGCTTGATTGAGTACCGGCAGGGAGATGGAATAACTCTCGCTCATCAATACCGGAGAACGCCGGTCAGGAGTGACCGAAGCTTTCAGCGCTTTGATGGCCGTTTTCTCCCAGCGAACGGTTTCGGTGCTTTTCGCCGGAATATCGGTTTTATAAGTTGATCTGCCGATGCCGTGGTTTTGCGGAGCCCGCCAGATGCCGCCGCCGTTCAAAGAGGTCAGCGTTTCATCAAGCGCGTTTTGCGCTTCAGCAGACAGATTGCCGGTTTCGTCTCTTTCTTCGTGATTTCCGAGAAAAGGATCAATTCCATTCGAATCGAAAATCCCTTCTCCTTCTCCTTCTTCTTCTTCTTCTTCTTCGAGCCTTTCAGCGATATCCAAAAGATCGTCGACGATCAGTTCGCCCTCGTAAACCGAGCTCCACATCTCGATAAAACGATTTCCTTTGAAATCGGCGATATCCCGTCCGTTCATTTCCTCCGGCGTTATTGGTCGGAGCAGCCGCAACAATCCCGCTGCTTCTTTGTAATAGCCGCTCATCATACTGCTGTAGCGAGCGCCGAGCGTCCGGTGGATAATAGCGTTGATGACGGCGTCGAGCGCCAAATTTAGAGAATTGGTCATCCGCTTGAACTTCTCGGTGTGATTGAGCAGGACATGAAGAAATTCATGAACGATGACCGCCTTGACGTGTTCTTCGGTTTGGCAGTGCCGGTTTATAAAATTCAAGTTGACGCATAACTTGGGCCTGCCGGATAAAGTTACCGCCAGGGTTGGAACCTCTTCGGTGAAAACCACCCGGCTGATCCGCAGAACGGCGCGGCAGGCGATTGGGTTTTCGTCGATCAAATCCGTCAGAATCGCGTTAAAGTATTTTTCAGTTATCCGCATAAAAATCTCCCGTTTCGAATAATTCGACTCTCCGGACGAGCCGGCTTCTGGTCCAGATCACCGAACGCTTCGGATTGAAAAAATCCGGTCCGCACAATCCGAGTAAAAGCGCCTGCCTTAAAATTTCTGCCGGTTGAGCCGTCGCCGTATTGACGAAATCGCCTGCTTCGTCTTCGGCAGTTCGGCACGCAAGAAAACCGATCGGCAGCTCGACAATCGTTCGTAATTCTTCCGGCGAGTTAAAGCCGCTACGCAGCAGTAAATCTTCTATCAAATCGACGGGCGATTGCTTTTCGCCGAAGATCAGGCCGATTGTTTGACGATGCCGCCAGCTGATCGTTTTGTCCGATTTTCCGTAAAGGTTTGAATTAAGCCGATAGGTTTTTGTCCTTAACGGATTTCCGCCGAAATTACTCCATTTCTTTCTCCATTCCTTTTCGGGTGCCGGGACGAACGCTGTTATAGATTCAAAGACTGAAGATGTTGGACGCATCGTTCGAGTTCCTCCTCTAATGCCTGGGGACTGGCGACACTGATATCCTCAACCAGCAGGTAGTTAAAAAATTGTCCGGCGCGCTCTCGCCTTTTCCCGGACAAAGGAGACAGGGCTTTGCCGAGCCTCATGAATTCAGGATTTTCCTTGTGGTGCTGCGATGGTCTTCCTCGCCAGCTGACAGCTCCGTCGACGCTGTGAACCAAGTTTGCGGTCTTCGCGAGCTCCGAGATGCCTTCGGTTCCGATCGGTATCATTCCCTTAATCGCTGCCGGATAAAGAGCGTAAGCAAACAAGGCTGCCCGCTCTTTCGGTTCGTTTGCCAGCAATTGTGTGAGGGCGAGCGTTCCGGTATCCGGATCCGGACAGCTTGATACGAGGCGCTTGATTTTCCCAGAAAGCTTTCGCTCAAGATGAAAACGGTTGAGCCATTTTTCTTTGCCGGACAGTGAGACCGAGTCCCAGGCGGACCGGTGAATTGCCCGGACAGTTTCATTCGCCGGCCCCGCTCCCCATGCCCGCTGCGGCAGGCTCCACTTGAGCGCCGACAAAAATGTTTTTTCTTCGCTCCAATTACCCCGAATCGCTTGGATCGCCCCGATGTTTTTAACCAATTGCCGGACCCGGCGCGGCGAAATTCTCAAACCCGCCGCGCCAAGCTCCGTGGCAGCCGCGCAGCAATAATCGACGACTTTTTGACACGGATTTTTCAGAAACTGATGGTAATCGATTTGCCATTTTTCAAGACTGCTTTTGATCCTGTCCGCCGTCTCAATCGTTATCTGCCCGATCCCAGCGCCTGCCACCGCCTGGCGGGCTTTGTCCTTTAAGTCTGACCAATCGGGCACTTCGACGACGAAAGCAAATCGGTCAGCCAAAGCCTGGTCGAGCGGTTCGGACCCGGTATATGAATCCTGTTTGCCCTGATCCGGACCGCCGCACGGATTCATCGCCGCCCACCGGTAGCGGAGGTTCTCGATCTTTATTCCCTGAATTCGTTTTTCCTGAATCAGCGAGAAAAACCGGTTTTGATGCTCGGGCTTGCAGCGGCTGATTTCATCGACGAAAATCGATTCGGCATGCCAGACCGTCGCCGGCGTTTCGAGATATTTTATCTCGGTGAAATCTTTAGCCGGATACGGAAATCCGACCAAATCGTCGAACGATATCAGACTGGCGTTGTAATGCCGGTGCTCGAGACCGAGTATTTCCGATAATTTGTTCAGCAGAAAGGTTTTCCCGGTGCCGCATTCTCCGATCAGAAGAAGCGGGTCGGCGGTCACTAAAGAAGCCAGTATGGGCGGTTCTATGTCTTCGTAGCCGTAGATACCGATAGCCGGTAAAATTGTTTTCGAAACCGTTGATTTATTTGATGTCATATGATGCATACTCCTTTTGAAAGCTTTGGTATGCATCAGGATATTTGCTGGAAAAAACAAGAAAAAGCCGCCGAAACTGACAGCAGAATCGACGGCTTAAACTCGTTTAACTTGACCCAGAGACATTTTTCTAAAAGCTGAAATTACTTTTTGCTCATGCACATCGAAAGCGTTTTACTGCTCTCAAGGCACCGATGGCGTCTCCTGCCCGGTTGCCGGACCCGTTTTATTCGGGTCACTCCTGATGCTGAAGGTAATCTACAGTAAAGATTTTTTTCTGTCAATAATTATTAATATAAAACAGCTTTACTAAATATGTTCAAACATGACTATTTTAGATTTGCAATAGTTTTTGCATAGCCATGCAAAAACTATTGCAAATCTAAAAAAAAACTGCTAGAACTATAAAGCGTTATGACGGTTTTAACCGCTAAGGATATTGCTGAAAGGCAAAATGTAAAAAAACGTGTGGCGCAGGGCTGGATTCAGCGGGGACTTTTCCCGAACGCGCATAAAAAATATATTGAACCTTTTGGTGAAATATGGCTTGTTCCCGAAACCGACTTGGAAGGTTTTCAAAACCCAAGACCCGGACCTAAAAAGCAAACTGATAACAAAAATGAAAATAATAGCAATTGCTAATCAAAAGGGCGGCGTCGGTAAAACCGCAACGTCGGTCAATTTGTCTGCCGGCTTAGCGTCCAAAGGATATAAAACTCTGTTGATTGATCTTGATTCGCAGAGAAACGCCACAAATACGCTGTTAGGTCCAGAAGGCATAACTACTACGCTTGCTGATGTGCTGGTCGGAGATAATAACCGCGAACCGCTCGAAAGCGCAGTTTACGAAACGCCGATTGTTAATCTTGACTTAGTTCCCGCTCACATTCGCCTCGCTAAAATCGAAAGGTTTATCGAGATTGAGGAACAGTTCAGGTTAAAAGACGCTCTCAATGAACTAAGCGAATACGACATTGTGATTTTAGATTGCCCGCCGACACTTGGGATGACACTAACGCAGGCGCTTCTCGCCGCTCATTATATTATCGTGCCAATTGCCGCCGATTTTTATTCTCACGAGGGAGTGATTGACCTTAATGATACTTTGCAAAAAGCAAAGCGCGGCAATCCCCATCTTGAAATCCTAGGGTATTTAATGACCCGCTTTGATGCCCGAATGAGAGTGGCGAAAGAATCCCTGCAGCTAACGCAGGAAAAATATAAAGATTTGGCTTTCGATTCGATTATCCGGGAGCTTGCGGCAATCAAAACTGCACCTGCAATGCGCCTGACGGTTTACGAATACGACGCTTCGGGCGAAGGCGCAGCCGATTACTCGGCATTTACCGAAGAAGTCATTTCCCGCCTCAAATTAGGCGACGAATCAAAAAAAGGCTTGCACATTGTAGAAAAAAAGAAAAAGGTTAGCTAATGATGAATCCGATTAAAAAAGACAAATCGAACAAATCGAAAATTGAAATTGCCCGGCGCGATACTGCTGGCAAGAAAAAGCCTGACCTATTTGCGAAGTTTCGCAACACCGAGCATCCCCTTGACTCGATGATGCCTTCGGAAGAAAAGCCCGCGTCCGTTTCACCTGAAACGCTTGATAAGGTCAAATCTACAAGCCCTGATATCGCCACAATCACCCTACCCTACCCTAGTCTAGTAGAGGCTACCCTACCCGACCCCACCCGAGACTACCCCATCCTACATCAACAGAAAAATAATCAGCAAAGCGTTTCGCCAGCAAAAAATTTTACAAAGGTTCCGAATTCGATTATTAAACAGGCGATACCCGAGGGATTATTCAAAGGGCAAAGCAAACATACTTACGATGTTCTTTATCAATTTACTCGGGGCGCGATTACGCCGAAAAGAAGTATTCAGCTTCCTAAATCTGAGTTAGTAAAACTGACGGGCTTAGAAAGCAAAACGATTCAGCGGCATCTATCACACCTACGAACCGTCGGATTAATAATTGTCGATCCGAAAATCGGTGATCATAACGGCGCTATTTATACGGTTAATATACCAGAAGAGATTACCCTACCCTACCCTACCCTAGTCGGGATTACCATACCTAAGCCGAGTGTAGGTGAGGCGAGTACAAAAAGGCTACCCAACCCTAGCATAAACAGCACCACGGTAGGGCAGGGTAATCAATTAGAAAACAAAGAAGTTAGCGAATCGGCTAATACTTCTTTAAAGACAAGAGCTAAAATTGATGATGAATTTACGCTCGCGCTTGAAGTATTCCGCGTTATCGGCAAAGGCAAGCGCGAAAGTTGGCGCGAGTTGGCCGAACTACTCAAAGCTGAATTTGAAATCGCAAGCAGTCGTACAGATTTTGTTTCCGACGCACCCGCTTTTTTAGCCGAACATCTTCGCCGTCGTCTGATAGCTAAACCGCCGCGCACAGAAAAAGCAAAACATTTTGAGCCTGGAAAAGATGAACCGATTATTGAAGCGGAAGTATTCACGCCTGAGCCACTCAGCGAAGAGGGAAGGGAAGTCGTTCTTAATAATCTACGTAGAATGCCCAGAGAAGCTGCAAATGAGTATGAAAATCATTACACGGCAGAAGACTGGACATGGTTAGTCGAAAAGTTAGGTTAGATTAAAGAACTCTTAAAACAGGTAAATCAATTATGGAAATAATCAGAGGGGAATGGTATTACAGCCTGCAATGTAAATCTTGCGATGCGACAATTTATTTTTCGCATGATCCATCACGAGGGATGGCTGAGATTGCAGCTCACGAAGATACACATATCAGTCTTACCTGTCCTGCATGTAATTCAGTCGAAGAATATGACCGAAACGAACTCATCTCACGCGAAGTAAAGTACGCCTAAAGTTAGAGCGTAAAACTTGAAGGCGGCTGCAGGCAGGGAATTGATTGGAGTTTTTGGTGAAAGAATAATGATTGATATTTTTACTGGTCTGCTTGGTGTCATTGCCATTTCTGCCTTACTTGGAACAACTATTAAGATACTTCTTAGACCACCAAAAGTATGGGACGAATATGATGATGATTATGAAGAGATAGAGTCCACTGTAAATTACAGGGAACTAAGACAGAGAAACCCGCACATTTGGATGGATTGAACCATATTAGAAGTAAAAATTATGAGCCTCAACGATGTAAAAATGTCATTTTATTTATCCCTGAGTTCGGCAGTCTTGCTTTTGATCCTGTCTTTCGTGATGGATGAATGGCGTATCATTCGATTTATTGTGTTTTCAGCGCAGACTTTGCTCGCATCTTTCCTTTATTACGTTGTCTGGACAATTAGAGTAAAGGGGGCATAGCAGAGGGCGAAATATCTTCCTATTAGCGTTGATTAATTGGTTTTGATGAAGAAATGAGTCCGATAAGATTATTTTATCTAATCCTTATTGAAATCAAATCGCGGTTTTTCGCTTCGTTTTTAATATCTTGTGTCTGACATACCAACTGCTAACTTTCCGTTTTCCAATTAACCAAAAATTATCTTTTCCCAATTTGCTCAAAACCTTGAAATTTTAATAAGCCGTCGGCACACAATATCTAGAGCGTATCATTAGATCTTTCGCACTTTTGGAGCAAGTAAATAATAAATGATACAAAACAGGCATCAGGAATTCCGATACTATACTCGCCAACCCGGACATTATTCGGTTTGAGTGTTTTATTTCCGAGCCGAATGCCATCACTGTGGTAATCCATTCAAAGCAAACACGATCTTGCTGCCTGAACTGCCGTCAGCCATTGCCCGAGTCTGCACAGCCGTTACCGACGAAAGGTGGCTGATTTGCCGGGGCACAATGTGGCTGCCAAACTTCAATTGAACACCCGAAAGTTTGACTGTCGAAACGGGCTTTACCGGCAAAAGATTTTCTGCGAACGTCTACCCGCTGTAGTTGAGGCTGACGCCCGCCAGACTGGTCGTCTTAATACCGCACTCGTCTGGCTAGCATTTGCACTTGACAGCGAAGCCGGAGCAAGAACCGCTGATCGATTACGGATGAAGACGAGTCCGGCGTAAAACTCGCCAGTTGGTTTATCCTTTGAGCCGCGGCGTGTCTGCTTTTTGTCCGTTGCACACAAAGTGAGGAAGAGCCTTGTTTAACAGTGCTTATCAGACGCCTTTCTTCTACCAGCTTAACCTAATTAACTATTCCCCAAGACAATAATTTACCCAAACGCTTCCAACTACATGATCAAGTAGCTATTGGTTATCGCCGCGCACGCTCAATAACGTCGCTGTGACGCTTTATTTTCTTTTCCGCCGTCGAGTATAAGGTTTCATCAATCAAATGCTCTGAGAGTCATTAAACCCCTTTTTTTTTAATTTATGATAAGTCTCAATCGAATCTTCTTAATGCTTAGAAATATCAAGTATTAAACTTGATGACGAAAAGCAATTTGATGAGTATCATTTCTTCGGGCTGAAAGACGATTCTCCAATGTAGGTTTGTAAAGCCCCTTGGCTCGATTCTACCCGGATTCATTTTATACACTTTTGCTTTTACCTATTATTTTCTTATTTCTTATTTCCTATTTCTTACTGTCTAACTATGGAAACATATAATGAAAGGTTAGATGATAATATAACTAACCCAATCAATTATTAAGAGTTATAATTGTTTTATGCCTATCAATACAAAAAACTCTTCAAAGGATAACGAAGTTCTTCGAACCGCTGAAAAAGAGAAGTTTATTTTAATCGCCGGGAATGCGAGCCTTGATTTTATCAATACCGAAATCGTTGAAAACGGTGTGTCGAAAGATTTGCTGTCAACTTATACTGATTTAGCGGAGTGGGCGGTGGCGAGTAATTTGATGGATCAATCAATAGCAGATGAGATATTCGCTAAATCGAAAGGGCAAAAGGAAGCTGATGAAATTTTAGCCGAGGCTAAAAGCTTTAGAAATATGTTGCGCGCAATGGTTACTCGATTAGTGGAGGGTGAAAAGGCTGGCGAAACAGCGATTGCAGCAATCAATGCCGAGTTATCAAAGATTAGTTCTTCCACTCGTGTTTGTCAGACTAAAAACGGTTACCGGAGATCTGCGAGTAGTAATTTCGGAGAACCCGGTCAATTACTTGCTCTCATAGCCGGCTACGTAGTTGATTTATTGTGTAACGAAAAGCTCGCATACTTAAAGAAATGTGAAAGCGATCAATGTCAGTTATATTTCTACGATACGTCGAAGAATCACCAGCGACGGTGGTGCAGCACGAAGAGCTGCGGAAACCGGGCGAAGGCGGCAGCCTTTTACGAGCGGAAAAAACTACTAAAATCTCCCCTAAAATAGCGTTAGATAAAAAGGCAGAAACCGAATAACTGACGAGCGGGTTTAAGCGGTAGCGTTTATTAGATATAACCTTGTTACAACCGGCTGATACAACTCATTTGTCGATAAAAAGTTACACTTTTTTTTGTGTAGTTTTGCAGATTTGAAAAGCATAACGAGTAAGTTTTTCTTTCAAAATTACACATTCAATTTGTCAATCTCTGTTCAATAAAAATATTGGAAAACTGTTACCCCAGATGATGAGAAAAGGGTTATCAAATCGCTTTAATATGCCGAGGCTGTTACTAAATGACTTATGAACTGCTCACGGCGAAAATGACTGTCTAAACTTGTTCATAACGAGACAACGTAAGCCGAAGAGAAAATGAACTTTAAGTGCTGCGTTTGTCATCACTTGAAAGCCTTATAATATAAAGTTGTTAGACTAAAAAGCGGCTAATTTTCCCCGTTCTAAAAACAAATTTTGAAATGTTTATTTTCAGGTATATTGACCCTCAGGCTGCCATTAAATAACTGATCAACAGCTTGACGAAACAAATCGGTTAACATCGAAAATGAGTGTCTTAGCTTGTTCATGACGAGGCCACCTGAGCCGGAGAGAACTTGAAATTATAGTGCCGCGTTGGGCGTGGCCTAAATGTTTTATAATATAAAATATTTAACCAAAAAAGAGCGAAATTTACCAGTGTTCTGAAAACTAATCATGAAATGTTTATTTTGACGCTTATCTACGCCTAGGGTGGGACTTACATGACTTATCAACAGCTTAATTTATACAAAAAATTGTCTAATTTACCAGTGTTCTAAAAACAAATTTGGAAATATTTATTTTGAGGCATATCTTCGCATAAATCACGACTAGAACAGCATAGACACAAGCTAAGCAGTAGGGAATAAATACCCGCTTAGCATGCCCATATTATTCGAGTGTCAAACTAACCTCCTAAATGTTCAAATCAAATCTGCTTTAAGAAATTACTTTCCAAAAACCGTTGATGATTTGGAGACGCATAACGCCGCGAGCGGATACAGAGCACAGACTCCAACTGCTACAGCCAGCGCTCTGAAAACGGCAATAGCTTAAAATTGTAGAGTGAGCCATGACAGGATTTATTCTTCGACGTTAAATTCGTATCGAATAAATTCTTTGATGCCGCTTTGTCCACGAAGATGGAGCCACATTCGATTGGTATCTGATTCAACCGTCAGCTCGAAATTGAAAAACGGGCAGCATAATCTTTCATAAACAATAAATTCAGCCGTATCAAGAATCAATTGTGATTCGGCTTTGAAACGAAAAGCATAACCGTCATTCAACTCTTTAACCGATTGTCTGGCTTCGTTGATGATTTGGATTAGTTGCCGGTAGCGTTCCTTTTGAGAATCACTCAGAGCATTGAGATTGCAAATAAAAGGCGTGTCGGTCATGTCGGCAATTTTAAAACACGTTTGTCTCTAACGGCAAGATAATATCTTTTTATTCAACTTATTTAACTAAGCTCGATCGTAGTTGTATTTTCAACTTTCATAATTGTCTGTAAATTTAATGAATTGAGGGGTGTCCAAAAACCCCTCAAAAAACGGCTTTGTTTAACACAGTATTTTATTGAGTTACAGAGAGTGTAAAACGAGCTGTCCAAAAAGATAAGTTTTTGGACACCCAAAGTCGACTCCGTATATCAAAAAGGGTCGTTTATGACATGCTTTTAGTTAGTTGCATAATGAGGCATTTTTGACAGTGTTGAAAATTAACTACCTGTTCCCCAACCAGGTTAGTTTTCATCAGGGTCAATCGAGACGCATCTGAGAGTTTGGTAATTATATTCCTTAACAATAAATTCCTTGATTGGGATTTATAACGCTAATTGTAACCCAAGATAAAAACTGTATCGACAGAAATAAAAAGCCGTGAGCCTATTTCTCACGGCTTTTTATTTGATAATATTTGTAAGTAATTAATGGATGTAAGCATTTGGAGTAGGCTTATCAGTCGCTTCTCCAAAAGAGGTGCCAGTAAATCCTAATTGGCTTCTGTTAAGATACCAGATTCCGCTTCTAAAGACTGCAACATCTGATTTTCCATCTCCATCGTAATCAGCGGCAACTGGTAAATCTCCGGCTTGTCCGAAATGAATGCCGGTGAAACCCAACTGGCTTCGATTGAGATACCAGGTTCCATTCGACGGTCGAAACACCGCAATATCGGCTTTTGAATCTCCATCATAATCAGCCGGAACAGGAATATCATTGTTATCTCCAAAAGAAATTCCGGTGAATCCCAGCTGGCTTCTGTTGAGATACCAGATTCCGCCTCTAAAGACTGCAATGTCCGTTTTTCCATCTGCGTCGTAATCAGCGGCAACTGGTAAATCTCCGGCTTGTCCGAAATGAATGCCGGTGAAACCCAACTGGCTTCGATTGAGATACCAGGTTCCATTCGACGGTCGAAACACCGCAATATCGGCTTTGCCGTCGCCGTCATAATCAGCCGGAACAGGAATATCATTGGCATCTCCGAAAGAAATTCCAGTGAATCCAAGTTGACTTCTGTTGAGATACCATGTCCCTGAGCGATAAACAGCGATATCGGTTTTACCGTCGCCGTCATAGTCCGCTGGCACCATTCTATCGCCCGCCGCGCCGAAATGCATACCAGTAAAACCGGTGAGCGAATTATTTAAATACCAAGTTCCGTTTGAGGGTCTAAACACTGACACATCAGCTTTGCCGTCGCCGTCAAAGTCAAACAAAGTTCGGCGATTGGAAGCTGAGCCTCGCCAGTCAAATAATTCCTCTATTGTATTGGAAAAAATAAGTCTAACGGGCGCTGCCCCATCGGCATTCATCACATACATTTGAGAAAAACTAGTCTCTCGAGTGCTGGTAAAAGCAATCTTTGAACCGTTCGGAGACCAAACCGGTCTCGAATCAAACGCCGGGTTATTGGTTAAATTAGTTTGATTTGTTCCATCAAAGTTCATGAGGTAAATCTCAAAGTTCCCGTTTCGATTGCTCAGGAAAGCTATCTTCGTTCCATCAGGCGACCAACGCGCACCGGCATCGAAACCCGGATTGTTTGTTATCCTGATTGGATTTGTGCCATTGGCATTCATTACATAAATTTCACTGTTTCCATCCCGAGTAGTATTGAAAACAATTTTTGAACTGTCCGGTGACCAACTTGGAGTATTATCTTCATCCGGAAAGTTAGCAGTCAGATTAACCTGATTGGTTCCATCGGAGTTCATAACCCAAATATCGAAATTTTCGGTTGAAATTGCTGAAAAAGCGATTTTTGTTCCGTCAGGCGACCATCGAGGGGCATCATCAAGATAAGTATTGTTTGTCAGGCGGACCGGATTTGTCCCGTTAGCATTCATTACATAGATTTCCCCCTCCGAACCGGAACCTCTGCGAAAAACAATTTTTGTTCCGTCGGGCGACCAACTCGGAGCATAGTCAAGCACGGAATTATTGGTCAACCGGCGCTGATCCGAACCATTGGCATTCATCGAGTAAATTTCTTGATTGCCATCTCGATGAGTGGTAAAAAGAATTTCCTGATCAGTTTCGCCAATAACGGTGAGATTTATTTCTTTATTATTTTGCACGCCCGGACTGTAATTTTTCTTCTGTGTAAATGCCTCAGTTTCGGCGATGAAAAGTATAGCGATTGTCAGTAAGCCAAGCGAAACGATTTTTTGTATGTTTGTTTGTTTTTTCAATGATTCTCCTTTTAGGAATTTTGACTTTTAAAGTAGTGGCGGATTTTGACGCCAAAATCCGCCGCTAAGTTCCAAAAGATTTTTAGGAATCAAAATTCGTTTATTCAAAATTGTTTACCAAAACATCAATTACTTTCTTTCTCAAAATTTCATCATATGTTGCGCGAAATATTAGCACAAATTTCTAACCGGTAAGGCGGTTTAACTTATTATGCCGAATTACATTCGGCATAATAAGTTACCGCAAATTTATAAACAATCATTTTTCAGCTATTTTCAGAAAATGCGTCTGACAAAAGAGGAATTGTAACCAAACCAAAAACCTTTTATATTTCGTCGCATAAAGGGTCGGATACTGTTGCCCAATTCATTTTGGATAAAATATGTTCAATAAAATCGCAGTAAAATCGCCTTTTTATTTTTAGTTTTATTGACGATTTTGAATTGGGCAACAGTATCGGGTCGTTTTTGAGACAAATATAAGGTTACAGCAACTCAAATTTGGATACTACACTTTTTGTTATTAGCACCCTGTCCGAAAACCGTAGTTTTCGGACAGCCAAGACAATCATTAGCGAAACTGTATTAAGTGACTCCAAAGATTTGCTATTCTCTCTATCAGTACCGTTTTGTATCAGCAACAAAAAGTTTAGTTAAGTAAATAATTGGAAGTGTAATTCGACGAAAATCAATCTCAAAAATTCACAAATACTCAGACGAGATTATTTCAGTGTCAAATGGCGTTACTCCTTTCTCTAAAGAAAAGGTTGTATCGGCATTATCAATCGAATCCGTGATTTCACCCCGAGCTTTAATACATAGAGAAAAGAGTTCGTGCAGGCTGGTCTTTGTCAGATGCGTCAAAGCTTTTGTCATCAGAGATACGCCGCGCAGATTTTGATGAACATTATTCCATAAAGGCGATTTCTTCAAAGCAACGTCTGTCCAAATGACTTCCAGTTGTGGGATTTACAAAGCTAACGGATGTTTCATTTGCCGTAGCAAATCGTTGAAGCGCGCATCATCCCGAAGGCGGTCGAATTGCGGATCAACATAGAGCCAGACTACCCATACGTCGCGCTCTGCAAGAGCCGTTTCGAGCAATTCAAAAGCCCGTTCGTCATCGCTCAAACTGTAATAAACGATGGCAAGCATATACGGCGAAACGTAGCGCGTGGCAGCCGATTGATTGATTGCGTCGAGCATTTTAACGGCTTCGTCGCGCTGTCCATTTTCGGCAAGTGCGGCCGCGAGCGCGGTGAAATACATCAAATTATGTGGCGCGAGTTCAGCGCCTTTTCGGGCTTCAGCGACGGCTCCCAACCGGTTGCCCGCGCATCTGAGCAACCAACTGAAAGTAAAATGTCCCCAAGCATAATTAGGCTCGCCTTCCAGTATTCGGCGGTGAACCTCGATTGATTCGTCGTAGCGGCGCATGTGAAAATGCGCCCAAGCCAAATAATGCAAACTTAAAAGCGAGTCCGGGTTAAGTTGGAGAACGCGGTCAAGTTCAACCGTCATCTCGTCAAAACGCCCACTTTCGAGTAGCAAACTTTGATACCAACTGTGCGCCAGAATCGAGTTCGGAGAGATTTCGATGGCGCGGCGAAAATATTTTTCCGACGTTTCCCAATCAAAATCGTGGTTGAGAGCGGCAATGCCGAGCGCGGCTTGCGCTTCGCTAAGCTGCGGGTCAATCGCCGCCGCTTTCTCCGCCGCCGCCTTTGATTTTACGCCGCAAACGGCGAACGGCAAAACGCAGTGAATCCCAAGAAAAATGTAGTATTCGGCGATTGCCGCGTAAGCCAAAGCGTAATTCGGGTCAAGCGCAACAGCGCGTTCGTAAAAAACGATGGCTTTACTAAAACCTTCTTCGGTCATTAAGCTCCAATAAAAACGCCCTTTCAAATAGGCTTCATAGGCTTCAGGCGAATCGGTTTCGCGTTTTTGTAATTGTTTTTGTTCTTCGCCGGTCAATTTGGGCAACAGAGATTTGGCGACGCGCTCGGCGATTGAATCTTCGAGTTCGAGAACGTCAGTGAATTTTTCGTCGAAAGTTTCCGCCCACGCGGTTGTATTATCCGCGACTTTCAGTAATTGCGCTGAAATGCGGACGCGTTCGCCAACGAGCCGAATATTGCCCGCTAAAACGAAATCGGCTTCGAGTTCGCGTCCGGCTTGAAAAGAGTCTGAAGCGTTGGCAAAACGCACGACTGCAACTGTCGGACGCACGGCGATGCGCCTGATTTTCGATAATCTGGTAATTAGCGCGTCGGTCAAACCGATGCTCAAAAATTGGTCTTCCGAATCGTCGCCCGTGTTAAATTGCAGCAATTTAAACGGCAAAACGGCAAAGGAATTTGGCTGATTTTTCGCTTTGTTTCGCGTTTTGAATGTTTCGACAAATGGGTGATTCATCCGTTCGAGCAAATTGAGGTAACGCGCGTCGTCGTGCAGACTTTCGAGCATCGGGTCGGTTCCGAACCACAACAACCAGGGCTCTTGCTCGTCGAACGATTGCTCAAAATAATCGAAAGCTGCGTCCGGCTCGCCGACGGCAACGTGCGCCATCGCCAGAAAATACGGTTTGACGTAGCCGTTTGCGGCGAGCGTTTTCATTTCATTCAAAACACCGCGTGCTTCCGCTTGCCGATTGACTCCTGCGAAACCAAAGCAAAGCTGATATTGCGCCAGCGCGAAGCTGGGTATCATTTCATTAAATTTCTGAAAATTCGTCAACGCTTCTTCATAGCGTCCCATCGCCCACAACGCAAATCCGGTTTGCGAATACCCTTGCGGGTAATTTTTATCGAGTTCAAAAATTTGCCGGGCGGTGGCGAGCGCATCGTCAAAACGATGCGCCTGAAACAGCATCCAGGCAGACAGCGTTTTCGTGCGTAAGGAAAGCGGGTCGAGGCTTTCGGCGAGTCGCATCTCTTTGACGCCTTCTTCGGCGCGCCCGGTTCCTATCAGATGCGACGCCCACGATTCGTGCGCATACGCGTAATTCGGACTGAGTTCGATACTTCGCAATTTGATTTTTACGGCTTCCGCCCAGCGCATCTGGTTGTGAAGGACCAAACCAAGCGAGGCGTAGGCTTCACCCGATTGTGAATCGATTTCAATTGCACGTCGGGCGGCGCGCTCGGCTTCGTCATGAGCCGTCGAAGGCGGAATCAAACCGTAAATGTTGCCCCAACTATAAAAATCAGCGACGCCGACATACGGCAGAGCGTAATTCGGGTCAATCCCGATTGCCTTTTGAAAAGATTCGATGGCTTTCGAGAGCGATTCGGGCGTGAATTGATTCCAGTGAAAACGCCCGCGCAAATAAGCTTCGTAAGCGGCAGGCGAATTTGTCCCGCGCTTGGAAATTCGGCGCTGTTCTTCGCCCGTTAAATGCGGCAGCAGAGATTCAACGACTCGCTCAGAAATCGAGTCTTCAACTTCCAAAATGTCTGTAAATTTTTCGTCAAATGTTTCCGCCCAATCCGTCGAGGTTTGATTGACGTTCAAAAGCTGAACGGAGACGCGGATTCGTTCACCGATGCGCCGAATATTTCCGTCCAAAACAAAATCGGCGGTAAGCTCGCGCCCGGCAGCGAAAGCATCGGAAGTTTCATCAAATTGCAAAACCGAACTTGTCGGGCGCACGATTAAACTGCGCGTTTTCGACAAACGACTAATGAGCGCGTCGGTCAAACCAACCCCCAAAAATTTGTCGTCGGTATCACCGCCCGTTACCAGCGAGTTAAATTTAAATGGCAGAACGGCAAAAACTTTTGTCGCGCTTTGCGCCTTTTTTGATGTTTTTTTTATTTGACGAATCAGATGCGGGCGATTCGTTTTGTACAGCAATTCGTTGAAACGTTCGTCGTCGCGGAATTTATCCAGTTTCGGTTCGGTTGCCAACCAGACGAGCCACATATCACGGTTTTCAACCGCTTTGTTAAACCAATTAAACGCCGCTTCGCGTTCGTCCAAAGAGGCATAACACATCGCCAGATGATACGCGCTCGCCGCGGCAGACCGTGGCAGCTTTTCAAAATCTCGCAAAATCTTTCGGGCTTCGTCGCGTTTTCCAACTGCAGCAAGGGCAAAGCAGAGTTTGTAATACAAATAACCGGCATCAGGCGCGATTGCAAGAGCTTTCCGCAAATCCGCAACGGCTTCGGCAGAGCGTCCCATTTCGTTCAAAACATTTCCGCGCTGAAAGAATCCCTGATAATAAAGCGGATTCATCTCAATAATTTCTTCGGCTACGGCGAGCGCTTCAGGGAAACGGCGCAGTTGATAAAGATGCCAAGCCGTCAAAGTTTTTTCGCGCAAGCTGAGCGGGTCTAGTTCGTGCGCTCGGAGAATTTCGCGTTCGGCTTCCACATCGCGCCCTACACCGGCGAGCAGAGCCGAATACCATTCGTGCCCCAGCGCGTTGTGCGGATTGAGTTCGAGCGCGTGCTTCAGCAGGTACTCGCCGCGCGTCCAATCAAAATCAGCGAAAGTAGTCAAAAACCCCAAAACCGCGTGTGCCTCGCTCAATTTGTCATTAATTTCCAGAGCGCGAATCGCGGCGGCTTTAGTTTTTTGATAGCCTTCCGACGGTGCGTACATTCCGAAAATCGTCGCCCAATTATAAAAATCCGCCATGCCGACATACGCCAGCGCGTAGTTTTCATCGAGCGCAACAGCTTTTTCAAACCATTCGAGAGCTTTCGTAAAAGTGTCGGGCGTAAATTGATTCCAAAAGAAACGTCCGCGCAAATATGCTTCGTAGGCTGCGGCATTGTTTGTGCCGCGTTTGTTTAATTGAACTTGTTCTTCGCCGGTCAGTTGCGGCAGAAGAGATTTGGCAACTCGTTCAGAAATTGAATCTTCGACTTCCAAAACATCGGTAAATTTCTCGTCAAACGTTTCCGCCCAAAGCGTTGCGTTTTCGCTGATGCTCAAAAGCTGGGCAGTAACGCGAATTCGTTCGCCGACGCGCCGGATGTTGCCGTCAACGACAAAATTAACCGCCAATTCCTGACCGGCGTGAAACGAATCGATATCTGCGTCCAAAGCCAAAACTGAACTTGTCGGACGAACGACGATTTGTTTGATAACGCTAAGGCGCGTCATGAGCGCATCAGCAAGTCCGATGCCCAAAAATTCTTCGCTCTCCGTGCTGCTCTGGTTTGTCACGCCGAGAATTTTGAACGGCAAAATCGCTGCTGATGGTTTGCCCGCAAAATCCGATTCTTTTGTTTTCGATTCGGAAACAAAAGTTTTTTTTATCGTGGCGAACGATTCGGCTCGAACCGGACGGTTTTCAAGAAATCTATTGATGTCGTCGGCAAGTTCCGAAGCTGTTTGGTAACGCTCAGCTGGATTTTTTCGCAGAGTTTTAAGAACGACTTTGTCCAAATCGCCCGCCAGCTCGCGTCGCAAATTCTCAAAATCGGTGCTACGCGCTTTGAAGACGGTTTCGAGCGTCGTGTTTCCTGATGGTATATCTTCATTCGCATCCGTCGTTTTTTCACCCCTATTTGTTGGCACTAGATTATCTTCGCGCGTTAAACTTTCGCTCGGCACATCGGGCATTTCTTCACACACGGCACGGTGAATCTCGTGCATCGCGCGGTTGCGAAAACGATACGGACGGTGTCCGGTCAGAAGTTCATAAAGCAATACACCCAAACTGTAAATGTCAGAAGCGGGCGTCACCGGCTCGCCGCAAACCTGTTCGGGAGAAGCGTATTCGGGCGTCATCAAGCGCATTGCGGTCGCCGTCGGCTCCAAAGTCGCGGAAGCCAAATCCGAATCGAGAATTTTAGCGATGCCGAAGTCAAGCAACTTCGGCGTGCCGTCCGCTTTCACCAAAATGTTTGATGGTTTCAGGTCGCGGTGAACGACTTTTAGTCGGTGCGCGGCTTCGACAGCATCGCAAAGACAGGCAAACAATTCGAGTCTTCCGGAAGTGTCGAGTTTTCTGTCATCGCAGAAACGATACAGCGCTTTACCATCGACGTATTCCATCACGAAATAGGGAAGTCCGTCGGCGGTCGTGCCGCCGTCAATCAAATTAGCGATGTTCGGATGATTGAGCGCGGCTAAGATTTGGCGTTCGTGGCGAAAACGCTTGACGATAAAATCCGTATCCATTCCGCGCTTGATAAGTTTGACCGCAGCTTTCTGATGAAATTCGCCATCCACCCTCTCCGCAAGGTAAACAGCGCCCATGCCGCCGCGCCCCAGTTCTTTTTTGAGTTCAAAAACGCCGATTTTTTTGCCGGTGAAATCGTCTGTTTCGTCAAACGAATCAGCGTTCTCGATTTGTTCGTCAAGTGAATCACGAATTTTTTTCTGGGTTACAGAATCGAGCAAACCACCTACAGCCCAAGCCGGCGATTCGATAAAACTGTCGGCATCATTGGCAGCGGCAATCAACTGTTCGACTTCACGCTTTAATTCCTCGTCGCCTGCGCAGGTGTTGGCAACAAAGCGATACCGTTCCGCGCTTGATTCAATGTCGAGCGCGGATTGCACAATCGCTTCAATTTTTTTCCAATACTCTGCTTTCAAATATACTCGCGAAATTAAATTTTGCCGGAAGAGTAAAAATGCGATAACAGGATTCTACTTTTGAATGTGGAATTCAAGCAAGCGGATAATAAAGACCTTTTACGCTCAACACGCTAGTTGAAAGTAGATTGTTAAACAATTAGAAGTAAGCGAATATTATCGAAATTGGGCAGAGTTTAATAAGATGCCTGCTGCGTTCTTCTATACCACTCCGATGCCCGGTATAATCGCAGGTTAGAAATATTTCCACATTAGACACCGAAACACCTTGTTTATTTACTTTTAATTAAGAATTGATGATTTGTTTCAAAAAGGGTTCTTTTTGGACACCTCTTCTTAACAGTTTACAAATTAAAATTGAATAAATTAACTTTGTTAGCTATTTTAAAAACCGAATAGTTTCAAGTAGTTTAATAAATCAACAAAAACGGAGTATCAAATAAAATTATGGCAGCAAAGAAAAGCAGTTCAGCAAAATCATCGGGCGGCGCGGCTAAAAAAACGTCGACAAGCAAATCAACAACCGATGGCGGCAAAGAAAAATCATTAACCGAATTGGTTAGCGCATTGGCTGAAACAACCGGATTGTCTAAAGATAAAGCAAGAGAAGTTTTGGATGCACACGCCGAGCTTATGATTTCCGAACTTAAAAGCAATGGATCGGTTCAGCTTGCCGGCATCGGTAAATTGAAAATGGGTGAACGCGCTGAACGGCAGGGACGCAATCCTTCGACCGGCGAGGCAATCACCATCAAAGCGAGCAAAACCGTTAAGTTTTCAGGCGGCAAGCGTTTTAAGGACAGCTTTCAGTAATTGTTTAATAAACATTTTATGAATATTTATTCACTTACAAGTAAGTTTGAATGAAATAAAAATGCCGGCTCTCAATTGCCCGGCATTTTTATTGAAAAATATCCGGGCATTATAAATGTTTGATTAAGGGACGAGCAGCAAATATATGAAAAAGAGAACTGAAGCAAAAGAGCCATTAAAAGACTCAAAAGCAACATTTAAGTTGATAAAAAATGAAAACTGGAAGGCGCCGGAGAGCAAACCAAAGAAACGGACTCGAGTGGTTACTGATAAAGACCTGCCACCTGCCGCCTAATAATAATTCATTTTTTGATTCTTTAATTGTTATTTCAAAAACAACCGTATTTTAGGTAAGCAAAGGCGCTCAGCACAGCGAGCAAGAAACGTAATCGCCTCCGTGCAGATATAAAATAATGCCATCATCTGCCTTTGGGTAAGTAACCCATTCGCCGCGCACATTACTGTCAAAAACCGGCGAAAGCTGTAACCCGTGAGTGCGAAGCCACTGATAGGCAGGTTTCGCGCCGAAAAGACGGCGCGCTCGGCGAACCAGCTCCTGCTCATCTTTCCCTATTTCTTTCGCCGGACCAGTAATTGAACGCTAGCGTTTAAGTATTGTGCTTGCCAACTCGCCATAAATTTATAGGTGAAACCTTATTGAGCTAACAAATTAAAATTATTAGCCTTAATACAAAACAGAAGGCAAAAACGCTCCGCGCGGCTCTTGATATGCCCCCATCGACATTAATGTCATTGGTTTAACGACGCGCAATCCGCTGCTCAAACACCAGCGAAAAAGTTCAGCTTGACGAGTCGGCAAAAGAAAGGAAAGCGGTTGCTCGGTCAGTTTATTTGCGCCGGAAAGCAATGCCGTCATATCTTCTGCTGTTTCGGCGACGGCGTGATTCATCTGCCAGAAGACTGGGGCAGAGGCGTAAGCCACGATGCGGTTCTCGCGCTCGGCGACGAAAGAAGGAAACATTCTTATCAACTGTTGCAGCTCATTAGTCCGGTCAAAACCGTGAACATTTCGGCATAATTCAGCACAAGCCTCTAAGTCGCTTTCTTCGAGGGGGCGAACTTCAGCACTCGCTGATTCGCTCGTTAAATTACCCTGCATAATTACTAATGGCTCAACTACATCGAAACCTAGACTCGCGTAGAGCGACATCGAAGCTGTATTGAATGCGTCTTGCACAAGCCGAATGCCATCAGCATTTCTTCCGGCTTTGATAACCGCCTGCATCAGTTTTCTGCCGACACCTTTCGCTTGCGCATCCGGATCAACCGTGATTGGTCCGACACCGGCAATCGCATTTTGCTGCCACAAAAAATTCGAGCCGAGAAAACGACCGTCATCTGTTTCGGCAACAAACCCGACGATATTCGGATCGTTAACAGACATCGCAGCCATCTGCCTCGCTGCTTCAGGCGACGGAAAATCGTGCGGAAAATTGTGCTGATCGGCAATTGCACAGAAAGCCTTGTAAATAATTTGACCGCAGTTTTCTGCGTCGGTAATTGTTACGGGACGAATGTTCATTTCTAAGTTTCTCCTTTCTAAATAATCATTTTTTGCCGAAGTATTAATTTGGTTCATACCTAATGCTCGTGTATGTCTCCGCAAATTAGTCTGCGAGTCGGCTAACAAAATTCAGCCAAATTGAAGAGTTAGCGAAGACTATTCTTAACGGAACTGAAACGATAAATAAAAAGACGGCGGCGGCAAAAACTTTGTTGATCCGGCGGTGTTTTACCGTAAACCAGACCAGGCAAGTTATTGCCAGCAAAATTGGGATTCCGATAACGAAAAACACTAATAACTTTTCAGGCAGAAACGGTATTCGGGCAACTGCCGCGCCGACAAAATTGATCGCCGTCATCAACATTAAAGTTTTGTGTTCGGCAGGTCGCTTGCGGTAATAAATCGCTCCGCCGAAGAAAATCATAAACAGCAGCATATCCACGACCGGAACAATTAAAAAACTATGCGGATTCAACCCGGGCGGAGCTGACGCGCGGACAATATGAGCATCATACGCCGTTGCCATTCCGACAACGACGACCAGCGCCGCGAGTGCGACGCCTGCCATTCCGAGAGTCATATGCAGGCGGATATTTTTTGAGCGAATCAAGACAGTCTGCGCCGTAAAGTATACGACCCAAACTGACATGACAATTCCGTGCGCGTGAACGAGAGCATTGGCGATCGGTTTGACGTCAAAAAACTGGCTGAAATAATAAGTCTTGAAATAGCCGATAAAAACAATTAACGGAAAACCGATTGCCGCCGCCAGAAACAATTCGCGGTCAGACGGTCGTCTTAATAAATTTGCATTGATTGCCATATAATTCACCTCAAACTTGAAACGCGAAAAATCGAGGCAAATAGTATCGGCAATTATTAAATTGAACTAATTAGGATCTGCGCAGGCTGGAACTTGATTACGGTTAGCATTGAGGAATATTTTTGTTATTGTCCAGAATGACAATATTGACAGTCCGCCTACGCGACTCTGTTTTATTTACTTAATCATTCCTCTAGTTATTTCCTGTCCTCTTCCGATACGAATCCTGATTCGTGTGAGTATGCCTCTTTCGTCTTTATAAAACTGTATTTGTTGGTTTATTCCTTTTAGGCGGTCAAAATTGACCGCCTTTTTTCATTGATACTTTTTACTTTCCTTTTGCGCATTACAAATTGTAGACGGGAAGTATGAGTTTTTAAGGAGAAATCATAATGTCAAAATTTTATTATTCGCTATTTTTTATTTGTGCATTTTTAACGCTGCCTGCAATAAAAATGGCAGCGCAGAGTAATAAAGATGGGCAACCGGCGGCGAATTCGACGCTTAACAGGGTGCGGTTGCCGGCCCAAGCGCTTCGCGTCAACGTTCAAAGCATTCCTGCGGAAATTAAGGATACCCTCAGTAAACTCACCGCATTGGGCGGCGGGAAGGTTCAACAGGGGGAATCGGAAGTTTTAGTGTGGAACGGTGACTACCGAAAATCAAATCAGGCACAATTCGTCAAAAAATTCACAGCAAGTTTGCAAACTGGAGGTTGGACTTACGCGGTCGACGAAGAAAATTCGGAGTTTACTGTTTTTAATTCGATTAACACCGCGGAGCGCCGAGCGGTAATCGGTTTTTGGACAGCCAAAGACGATTTTCTTATGTTGGCATGGACGGAGATGCTGCCCCTTTATGAGACGAATACTGATTCGCCCCAAAACAGCAATCGATCGGCGAACAAAGCTACTATTCCAAAAAGAGACGACGGAAAGGCGAAAGTAATTACGGCTGAAAAAAACGTGCTCTGGATTAATGTAATGGGCAATGAAATGCCCGCTCTGCCTCAGTTTCCGGCGCTTAGCACACAGCCCGGAAAAGTGCGAGGCTTTGTCAAAGACTGGACTGGGAAGCCGCTCGCAGGAGCAGCAATCGGCATCAGAAGCTCTTATTTCGCTGGTCATTATTCGGGCGGGCAAGGCACAACTGACGCTAATGGTTACTACGAATTCGTTGTCCCGAAAGGCTCAGCGAATTTCTACAACGCAGGTTATCAGATAGCGTGGGGTGACGGAATTGCCGCTGTTTCGCTACATCCAGCTGACGGAAAACTCGACAGCTTTACAACGACGGACGGAGCGGTGGAAAATTTCGTGCTTTTGCCTTATGGCATTACAAATCGGGAAAACTTGCAGAATAATCCACGCGTCTCTTCGACCTATTACGGGGGGTCGATTTACGTACATTATTACGCGGCGGAAGCTGGCGATTCTAGTGCGATGTCAGGCAGCATCGTTGAAGGCTCGATGCTCGAAATCACTCTGACGCCCGAAGATGCTGGCGGCGGTAGAAGTTTTGTAATTCGCCAGCCGGTCGGATTTGCCGGTAACGTGACGATCAACAATATTCCGCTTGGACGATACAAAATCTCGGCAAAGGCGGGCGGCAAAACGCTCAAATTAAAAGAAAACCGCAAATTTAACCAGTTATTCGGACTCAGCTCAAGCGAAACCGCCGGCGAAAGCAGAATTTTATTTGTGCCGAATCAGGCGAAGGCTTCGATGATTGGTCCCGCCAACGGTGCCTGGGAAAGCGTTGATTTAAGTGTTTTGATGCCGTAACTGTTTGTAAACAGAAGTCGGTAAAAACTAGTTTGGAAATGCCATAACAGAATGTTGGATGCTTCGGTTAAATCAAAAAAGGAGATGTTTTATGTATAAATTTGATCGTATAACAAAAATTCTTTTAGCACTTCTGGTAATCGGAGTTTGGTGTTTACTACTCCAGTCGGTTATTAAGTTTTCGCCCGTTGAAGCTCAATCAAAAACCGGGACTAATCGCTCAAATAACGAAATATCACCGGTGATTAAAACACGTGGCGTCATTATTGTTGATGAAAAGGGACGCGAGCGAGTAATAATGGGGGCACCAGTGCCCGATCCACCGGTAGAAGGAAGAAAGCGCGTCAATCCGGCACACGGAATGATAATACTTGATCAACAGGGCTACGAGCGGTTTGGAGTCGGCCTGATGGACAATGGACAAATGGCGATGGGGTTTCGACGCTCCGCCTGGAAAAGGCGATGACCGCAACCGGGAACGACTGCATATAGTGGCCGACCCTGAAGGCGGCGCGATGATCCGGTTTTTGAACAAGAAAACAAGCGTTCCCGGCTGGTTGCGTCTGGGAGAGGACGACAATCTTTACCTAGAGTTTGTTGATGTCCAGAAAGATAAAAACAAAGTCGTCAAACGCCGCATCGGTATGGACGGTGAAAAAACTACAGAAGAGCCGTTTAAGTAATTGATGCCTTGCGTTTCTGAAAACAGTTAAGAGAAACTCCTCGCTGGATACAACAAATTATCGCACCGGAGCACGTCCGAATACTGGCCAAGCGAAAATTCGCTGCCCGCCAATTTCAATCCTGATAAAAATATGCAACGCATTTCCAGTCTAAATCGTTTTCAAAAAATATTATCCTTTATTTTATCATTCAGTATTTTGACGGGCAGTTTTTCAGTCAGTAGCGCGCAGACAAGCGTTCAGACGAACAAAACGTCGGCGGTTGATAGAGATAAAGCTTATGCTGAGCTATTTCATCGCGGGCGTGGTTCGGATTTTGCCCGGCTATTGACGAAAAGCGTCGGAGCTGCAGGCGCCGGAAGTATACAAGTATGGCTTAACGAAAATAACGCTGGTTTTTTTCGCGCTTTAGACACCGCTTTTCAGAACGAAGCCGAACGAAAATTTAACCAAAAAAAGAAAAATAACAAGTCTTTAAAGTCGGAAATAGTTCCGAAATCGGCAGCGCCGAAATCTGTTGTGCCGGCGAGACGAAAACCTTTGAGCACCAGCCGCGCAGCGTTCGATTCTTCTGACGTCTTTTTCCAAAATGCTTCTTTTAATCGGTCTGGGGAAAATTCGTTTCCGCAATCAGACAATGCATTGTTTAATCAGGCGAGCGATGACGTTGCAATTACAAAAGTTGAAACGGACGACGGCTTTCAAATGAAAGGCGAGACGGAAAAGACGAAAGTCGTCGGCGACGTAACCATTACGCAGGGAACTAAAGGCGATTCGCGCGTCATTATGGTCGAGGGCGGAAACGTCGGCACGGAATATAATAGCGTCGAGTTTGTCGAGGCGGTCAACAAAAAAGAGCGCACGAGTTTGCGAACCGAAACTACGATCGGCTGGCGTGTTTTGACGGCTTCGTGTCCCGATGCGGACGGCATTTCCGCTGGCAGCGCGACGATGACGAATGTCGGTAAAACGACGATTACCAATCCGCAAACGATCGGGATTTTAACTCGCGACGTTACGATTCGGTTGAAGATTAAAGGCGTAGTCAGTGATGTTGCCGAATTGACGCATTTTGATTTGGAAGGGGCGGCTATCGAAACAATTTCCGGTTACGAACGTGCCGAACGACTCGGTTTAATTGAAAACTCGGAATTCGCCGATGGCACGAAGCAGTTAAATTACAAGCTGTCGAACAATAAACTAGGCGTAGAAGTTAAAAACGTCTATGGTTTTACTAAAACAATGGGCGGCGGAATCGGTAAAGTCGAGGCAACATCTTCGTGGGAATTGTCACAGGCTGAAGTCGAGCGCATTGATAAAATCGCATCACACAGCATCAGTTGGTTATATGAGCAAGCCGCTCTGTATCTCAAAGCGGCACAATCAAATTGGCGGAACGACGGATGTGTTGAAATCGCATTGACCGCGCCGAAAACGATACTGCGCCCTGCCGAGCAAATCGAGATCACCGCCGAAACCATTCACAGCTATGATAAAACCAAAGTCAATGCCGAATTGACTTTAAAGGGCGCGACCGATTCCGCGACGCCCGAAAAGGAAAGCGCAATGCCGCAGGGCAAATTCAGTTTGACGGCGCCGCCGAAGGGCGCGAAGGCGATGATCCTCGTCGAATCCGTGTCGCGACGCGGCATCGCCCTGGAGATGATGAATTTCGACGAAGAGAAACCGACGAAAAAACCAATTCCGCCAAAGAAAACGCCGCCCGCGAAAAAATGCGACGGCGCTTGGTCGGGCAAAATTACGGCGATTCAACGAAAGCGAGTGGAAAAAGTCAAACCGGCTTCCGGCAGATTGGTGCGGGAAATAGATAACAGCGAAGAAACTTTCAGCGTTGATTATCATGTTTTAGGCATTCCCGATACGACTGGGGGCTTCACAAACGGTTATTTTGCCGACGCACAAATGAATTATCGCTCGACTAAATATAACGAAAGCAATTACGCGGCTGGCAAAACAAGCTGCGATAAAAAAATCATTTCGACGACCGAAACTCGAAAACTCGAAACCTTGATGACAGCTTTATCGCACAAGCGTCTGACCGTTTATATATCTCCGTTTGGAGAAAAGGGCATCCTGACTTTCGGGTCACCGGAAGTCAAAGCCGAGCGAATCATCACCAGAACTTATGAAACCAGTTGCGCGTCTTACGACCGCGTCAATTCGAGCGTTGACCGCAGCGGCGGTTTAATCGAAGTGCCGAGTCCGAGCTTCGAGATTCGGTTTGAACTGGATGCGAAAAGCAGTTACCAGCTTGTAGGCAGCAAAACAATCCAAAACGACGACGGCAGCGAAACAATCGTCACATGGAATTTAACGCGCGACTGCAAATAAACTACTCGGCAATTAAATTTTGAAATCGAGGCGGTTTAAATGATCGCCTCTTTTTTACGATTTTTCCCAAATTGAATAGTTTTTTTAGAAAAAAGCGGTATTTTTACGATTTAGAATACAATAGCGAAGCTTTTTAGGTCCTCTTATATCACTATCGTCGCGGACAAAAGTGCCAATCGGGGAGTCTCATCGTAAGTATAGATGAACAACCAGCGGTTGGGCTGCGGAATTTTCTTTTCTTTCCTTTCAATCTGTTATATCTTTATCAACAAATTATGAAACGAGCTCTGTTTTCCGTAATCATCGCGCTGACAACGCTGATCGTCGCACTCGGTCAAGCACCTGAGGATAAGGAACGTATTTACAGCGTTCCTGACATTAACGGTCGGGCAACGCTGCTCGTGCAGCCGGAAATCCCGAGCGATGTGTCTTTAAAGACCGACGGTAATACACTGATCGTGAAGATTGTCGTTGACGCAAACGGCAACGCCGTCTCGGCGAAGTGTTCGTTGGAGTGTCCTAAAGTAGCGGCAGGACCGGCGGAGGCGGCGGCTATGACCTCGAAGTTCCGCCCGCTCATTATTGGCGGGCGAGCCGTAAAATATGATGGAACGCTAATGTACACGATCGCGATGGGCAGAGTGAACTGGTACCGTTTCGCAACAGCGCTCTATTCAACATACATCTTCGACAATCTGTCGCTCGGACCTGTTGCTGCGATGCTGACAAACGAATTCGCTGGGGAAAGGACTAAACTTCAGGATCTCGACCGCGGAGTCGAGCTTGCTTTTCGCTGGAAGACGATTGAGGGAGTGAAAGATTCGATCAGAGGGAAACTGCAAGTGAGGGACGCTTGGTGGTTCGATCTCGGGTTCGC
>JAESGR010000422.1_pt1 | contig 35216 bp, 31 predicted proteins | sample 9269771 | NCBI WGS metagenome assembly JAESGR01 (sample SAMN15739572, study PRJNA653492) | algae metagenome | isolation source: Chroococcus sp. CMT-3BRIN-NPC107 and co-occurring heterotrophs from well... | place: USA: Clark Mountains Wilderness, California | collected 2010-04-18 | reverse complement strand
TGGCACTCGACGACCTCACCGGGGGCACCTTCTCGATCTCGAACGGGGGCGTGTTCGGCTCGATGCTCTCGACACCGATCATCAATCCGCCGCAGTCGGCGATCCTCGGCGTGCACGCGACCAAGGACCGCGCCGTCGTCGAGAACGGGCAGGTCGTCGTCCGGCCGATGAACTACCTGGCCATGTCGTACGACCACCGCATCATCGACGGGCGCGAAGCGGTGCTCGGTCTGGTGGCGATGAAGGAAGCGCTGGAAGACCCGGCGCGTCTCCTCTTCGACATCTGATGGCCGCCGCTTACGACGTCGTCGTCATCGGCGCGGGGCCCGGCGGCTACATCGCGGCGATCCGCGCGGCGCAGCTCGGCTTCTCCACGGCCTGCATCGACGAGTGGAAGAACGAGAAGGGCGCTCCGGCGCCGGGCGGCACCTGCACCAACGTCGGCTGCATCCCGTCCAAGGCGCTGCTGCAGTCGTCCGAGAACTTCGAGCACGCCGGCCACCACTTCAAGGACCACGGCATCGGCGTCGGCTCGCTGACCATCGACGTGCCGAAGATGATGGCGCGCAAGAAGTCCGTCGTGAAGCAGAACAACGACGGCATCCTCTATCTCTTCAAGAAGAACAAGGTCGCCTTCTTCCACGGTCGGGGCTCGTTCGTGAGAAAGAGCGATGCCGGCTGGGAGATCGCGGTGGCCGGGTCGAAGCCCCAATCCCTCACCGGCAAGCACGTGATCGTGGCGACGGGATCGAGCCCGCGGGCCTTGCCGGGCGCGCCGTTCGACGAACAGACGATCCTCTCGAACGACGGCGCCCTGGCCATCGGTGCGGTGCCGAAGACGCTCGGCATCGTCGGCTCCGGCGTGATCGGTCTGGAGATGGGATCGGTCTGGCGTCGCCTGGGGGCCGAGGTCACCGTCCTCGAGGCCCTGCCGACCTTCCTGAGTGCGGTCGACGCGCAGGTGGGGGCCGAAGCGCAGAAGGCGTTCGCCAAGCAGGGCCTGAAGATCGCCCTGGGCGTCAAGATCTCGGCCGTGACGGCCAGCGGCGACGGACTGTCGGTCGCGTATTCGGATGCTGCCGGCGCAGCGCAGACGCTCGCCTGCGAGAAGCTCATCGTCTCGATCGGCCGGATTCCGAACACGAACGGGCTGAATGCCGAAGCCGTGGGATTGCCGCTCGACGAGCGCGGCTTCGTCACCGTGGACGACGACTGCCGGACACCTCTCGAGAACGTCTGGGCCATCGGCGACGTGGTGCGCGGGCCGATGCTCGCGCACAAGGCCGAGGAGGAGGGCGTCGCCGTCGCCGAGCGCATCGCCGGACAGAAGCCGCAGGTCGACTTCAACACCGTGCCGTGGGTGATCTACACGAGTCCAGAGATCGCCTGGGTGGGCAAGACCGAGCAGCAGCTCAAGGCCGAGGGGCGAGCCTATCGATCCGGCAGCTTTCCCTTCATGGCGAACGGCCGCGCCCGCGCCCTGGGCGACACCACGGGGCTCGTCAAGGTGATCGCCGATGCCGAGACCGACGAGGTCCTCGGCGTGCACATGGTCGGGCCGATGGTGTCGGAGCTCATCGCCGAGGCCGTCATGGCGATGGAGTTCAAGGCCTCCGCCGAGGACATCGCCCGGATCTGCCATGCGCATCCGAGCCTCTCCGAGGCGACCAAGGAAGCGGCGCTCGCGGTCGACAAGCGCGCGCTCAACTTCTAGCGGCGCGCGCCTCGTTGAACGTTCGCCGACTCTACGAGCACACCCTCGCCGTACGCGGCTACCAGTCCGATCCCGCCCAGCGGCGGGCGATCGACTCGCTCGAGCGCTGCGAGAACGAGTGGGCCGACTACAAGGCCCGCCGCTCGAATGCCCTGTCGAAGCTGATCGCGCGGCCGCCGATTCCGCGCGGCGTCTACCTCTGGGGTGGGGTCGGGCGCGGCAAGAGCTTCCTGATGAACTGCTTCTTCGAGGCGGTGCCGCTGCAGCGCAAGACGCGCCTGCACTTCCATGAGTTCATGCGCGAGGTGCACCGGGAGCTCGCCGACATGCATGGCACGAGCGATCCGCTGGACGCGCTCGGCAAGAGCATCTCGCGACGGTTCCGGCTCATCTGCCTCGACGAGTTCCACGTCGCCGACATCACCGACGCGTTGATCCTGCACCGCTTGCTCGAAGCGCTGTTCCAGAACCGCGTCAGCATCGTCACCACCTCGAACTTCCCGCCCGACGGGCTCTATCCCAACGGCCTGCATCGCGACCGGATCGTGCCCGCCATCGAGCTGCTGAAGGAGCGGCTCGAGGTCGTCAACGTCGACGCCGGCACGGACTATCGCCAGGCGACCCTGCAGGGACTCGAGACGTACCACACGCCGCTCGGACCGGCAGCCGACGCGGCCATGAACGCGGCGTTCGAGCGGCTCGCGGAGGCACGTGACGAGGACCCGCAGCTGCGCATCGAGCATCGCGTGATCCGGTCGCGGCGCCGCGCCGGCGGCGTGGTCTGGTTCGACTTCAAGGAGCTGTGCGGCGGTCCGCGCTCGCAGAACGACTACCTCGAGCTGGCCAGCCAGTTCCACAGCTTGCTCCTGTCCGGGGTGCCGCAGATGTCGCCCCGCCTGGCATCCGAGGCCAGGCGATTCACCTGGCTGGTCGACGTGCTCTACGACCGGCGCGTCAAGCTCATCATGTCCGCCGAAGTCGAGCCGGAAGCGTTGTACACGGAGGGTCCGCTGGTGCACGAGTTTCCGCGCACGGCGTCCCGGCTGCGGGAGATGGGCTCCGCTGCCTTCCTTGCCGAAGCTCGACGCAGCGTCGATACCTCGCTCACATGAATCCCGCAGCCGGCAGAGACTTCTTCATCGCCCTCCTCTTGGCGACGACCATGAGCCTCCTCGCTGCGCCCGCATTCGCGCAAGTTGCGGGCGCGGCTGAAAAGGCGCAGATCGAGCGCGAGCGAGCGGCGGCCGAGGAACGCTACCGGGAGCGCGAGCGCGAATGTCACCAGCGCTTCGTGGTCACCTCCTGCGTCGAGGAGGCGCAGCGGCAGAGGCGCAGCACCCTGGATGCCTTGCGGGCGCGCCAGCTGAAGCTCGACGACGAGCGGCGTCGCACCCGTGCGGCCGAGCGTCGAGCCGAGATCGCGTCAAAGATGGAGGAGGACGCCAAGCGCGCGCAGCAGGGGCATGAGCGGGCCGCGCGCCCTCAGCCGCAGGCGCGCGAGCCCCGCGAGGCTCGAGAGCCTCGGCCGCCACGCGAGCCGCGCCGGATTCGGGACGCCGCGCCGTCGGGTGGGGCGGACAAGAGGACCAGGACGCGCGTGGAGGATCCGGCCGAGCGGAGCGCCCGCGAGGCGCGTAACCGGGCGGAGTACGAGGCGCGCCAGCGCAGGGCCGCCGAGCATCGCACGAGCAGCGCCGAGCGCACCATCAAGCGAATGCACGGGCGCGAACCTGCAGCTCCGTTGCCGGTCCCCTCGGCGTCGCAGATCCGCGGCGCAAGACCGGCCTCAGGACCTTAGAACCGTCGCACCTTGCGCGAACGGCACTTAGCCGAGCGGCGCTCTAGCCGAGCGGCTCGACGCGGACCAGCGCCAGCGACAGGTTGTCGCCCGATCCGCGTGCCCGCTGGCGAGCCTTGCCGACGAGCATCTCGGTGGCCTCGCGGGGCGGCAAGGCGTGCACGATGGCGCCGAGCTCGCGCGGCGTGAAGTAATGCCAGAGGCCGTCGCTGCAGGACAGGATGCTGTCGCCGATCTCGAGGCGGTCGATGTGCCGCTGCGAGAGCGGCGGGTCCTGGAAGGTGCCCAGGCAGCCGGTGAGCAGGTTGGACTGCGGATGGTTGTTCGCTTCTTCCTCGGTGATCTGCCGCTCGTCGACGAGGCGCTGCACGTAGGAGTGGTCGATCGATCGCGTCACCATCTCGGCGGCGCGGAAGTGGTACACGCGCGAGTCGCCGGCGTGAACGAAGTCGCACTCCCGCGTCGGGCTGATCATGAAGGCGGCGATCGTGCTGTGCGGCTCTTCCTCCGACGTGATCGCCGTCAGCTTGATCATCAGGTGCGCCTCGAGGACGAGCTGCTTCAGCGCCTCGGCGGGGTCGTCGCGGGTCGGTGCGTAGCGCTCGAACAGCTGCTGGGCGGTGAGGAGAACCTGGTCGGCGGCCTTGCGGCCGCCGCTCTTGCCGCCCATGCCGTCGGCAAGCACGCCCATCACGCAGCCCGGCACACGAGCATGCGGCAGGATCTGCACCTGGTCCTGCTGGTAAGCCCGGTCTCCTCGGTGGATGCCGGTCGTCGCCGACAGCCGGTAGCCGAGGCTCGAGTTACTCATGGCCGAAAACTATAATCGCTTTGCTCTGCACCAACAGGCCGAAAACCGCGAACTAGTCGCGTGTCGAAGGCACTCATGGACGACAACCTGCACTCGCTGCCGCGCCGCCTGATCGAACTGCGCATCGAGCATGCAGACATCGATAACCTGATCGATCGGGTCAGCGTCGATGCCGTCGCCGATGAGCTCGCGTTGCGGCGCCTGAAGAAGCGGCGCTTGCGACTTCGCGACCAGATGACACGCATCGAAGCCGAGCTCGAGGTGCCGCGGCCGGCATGACGCCGCTCCGCCAGGCGGTTCGATCCGCCCTCGGCCGCGATGGCGAGCTCGCGGTCGTCGACCCGAACTACGTCGAGCGTGAAGTCCAGCTCGAGATGGCCGCAGCCGTGGCCGATGCCATCGACGATCGCGCTGCACTGGTCGTGGAAGCGGGCACCGGCGTCGGCAAGACCTACGCCTACCTTGTCCCCGCCTTGCTGAGCGGTGCGCGCACCTTGCTCAGCACGGCCACCAAAACGCTGCAGGACCAGCTCTTCTTCCGCGACCTGCCGCGCCTGCGGGCGGCCCTGAATGTCCCGGTGACGGCCGCGCTTCTCAAGGGGCGCGCGAGCTATCTCTGCCTGCACCGGCTCAAGCTGGCGCGGCACGACGCGCATCTGCCGGATCGCTTCGCCGTCCGCGCCCTGGCCCGAATCGAGGCCTGGTCGCAGACGACCGCGACCGGCGACATCGGCGAGCTCGACGGCCTCGACGAGCGCAGCAGCATCATCCCGCTGGTCACCTCGACGCGCGAGAACTGCGTCGGCAGCGAGTGCCCTGAGTACCGGCAGTGCCATGTCATGAAGGCCAGGCGCGACGCGATGACGGCCGATCTGGTCGTCGTCAACCACCACCTGTTCTTCGCCGACATGACCCTGCGCGACAGCGGAGTGGCCGAGCTGCTGCCGAGCGTGGAGGTGGCTCTCTTCGACGAAGCGCATCAGCTCGCCGAAGCGGGCGTGCAGTTCCTCGGCACGACGCTCGGCTCGGCGCAGCTGATCGACTTCGCTCGCGATCTCCTCGGTGCCGGCCTGCAGCAGGCGCGCGGGCTGGCCGCCTGGCAGGACCTCGCGTCGGCGGTCGACCGGGCCGCGCGCGAGCTGCGCATCGCCGCCAGCGGCAGCATCGGCGAGGTGCGCAGCGGCTTGAAGCTGCGCTGGTCGGAGCGTGTCGGGGTGCCGTCCTTCTTCGACGCGTTGCACGGGGTCGGCGCGGCGTGCGCGACGGCACGGCAGGCCCTCGATACGGTCAGCGAGCTGAGCCCCGACTTCGTCCGTCTCGCCGAACGCGCCGCGCGCTTCGAGGCGCTGGCCGCTCGCTTCGCCGACGTCGCTGCCGAGAGCATGATCCGCTGGATCGACCTCTCGCCGCATCAGGTGAGGCTGGTCGAGTCGCCGCTCGACATCCGAGACGCCTTGCGCGAGCAGATGGGCAGCGGCGCCAAGGCCTGGATATTCACGTCGGCAACGCTCGGCGATGACGACCGCCTTGCCTGGTTCACGGAAAGCGCGGGGCTCGAGCAGGCGCGCATCGTTCGCCTGGGCAGCCCCTTCGAGTACCGCCGCAACGCGAAGCTCTACGTGCCCCGCGTCTTCCCGAAGCCGAGCGAGCCCGGGCACGCGCGCGCCGTCGCCGCGCTCGCCGGGCAGTGCGCGCGTGCCCTCGGCGGCCGGACCTTCGTGCTCACCACCACCCTGCGATCGCTGCAGGCGGTCGGCGCCCAGCTGCGCGCCGATTTCGACGTCGGCGGCGACGCCATCGAAGTCCTGGTGCAGGGCCAGGGCTCCAAGCGACAGCTGATGCAACGCTTCCTCGACGCGCCGCACGCGGTGCTGGTGGGCTCGCAGAGCTTTTGGGAAGGTGTCGACGTGCCCGGCGAGGCGCTGCAATGCGTGGTCATCGACAAGCTGCCGTTTCCGCCGCCCAACGATCCGCTCGTCGAAGCGCGCGTCAAGCGGCTGGAGGCCGGCGGACGCAATCCGTTCGCCGAGTACTTCGTCGCCGAAGCCGCGGTGTCGCTGAAGCAGGGAGCAGGCCGCCTGATCCGCAGCGAAACCGACCGCGGCCTCTTGATCGTGTGCGATCCCCGCATGGCCACGATGAGCTACGGCCGCCGCCTGTTCGCGGCGCTGCCGCCGATGACGCGCGTGCAGCAAGAAGCGGAAGCGCTGGCCTGGCTGAGCGAGCTCGCGGGCGAGCCGGTCAGGTCCTGAGCTCGCCTACCAGAGCTGCCACCAGCGGCTCCGCCGCGAAGTCACGCCGGTCTTGGCCAGCGTCGATCCCGGAAAGTTCGCGTCGAGCACGCGCTGGGCGTCGTCGCGCAGCTGGGTGAGGCCGAGCCGGTCGTAGCTCTGCACGAGGATGAACAAGGCCTCCTCGCTCGACGGCGACTGCTGGAACTCCTGCACCGCCTGCTGGGCGCGATTGGCGGCGGCGACGAAGGCGCCGCGGCGGAAGTAGTAGCGCGCGACATGGACCTCGTAGGCCGCGAGGGAATTGACGATGTAGTTCATGCGCAGGCGCGCGTCTTCGGCGTAGCTCGACTGCGGAAACTGATCGAGCAGGTTCCGGAACGACTGATACGCATCGCGCGACGCCTGCTGGTCGCGCTCCGACAGATCCTGGCTCGCCAGGTTTCCGAACAGGCCCAGGTTCTCGTTGAAGTTGACGAGCCCCTGCAGGTAGATTGCATAGTCGAGCGCAGGGCTGGTCGGGTGCAACTTGATGAAGCGCTCGAGGGTCGAGAGCGCCTGCGCCTTCTCGCCGCTCTTCCACAGCAGGTAGGCGCGCTCGATCTGCGCCTGCTGCGACAGAACCGATCCGGCGGCGCGGCCTTCGAGCCGCTCGTACATCCGGATCGCCTTGTCGAGGTTGCCGGCCGACGCTTCCGACTTGGCCTCCGCGTAGAGGCGCTCTGCCGACCAGCGGCTGGTCTCGTCGCGCGGCGTGGTGTCGCAGCCGGCGGTGAAGGCCGCTGCGCAGATCGCCGACACTGCGAGACGCAAGCGTAGGCCGAAGGATGTAGGTCTCATGCGGAGGGCCTGGGACGACCGTGCGAAGGCAGCAGCGACGTGGGGGAGAAAGAGGCGATTTTATATGCTCGATAACGCTGCGCCCGACGACGACGAAGCGCCCGAGCTGCGCGAGGGCAGGGTCGAGGCCGCGCAGCATGGCGAGCGGCTCGACAAGGCCGTGGTCGCCCTCGTGCCGGAGTTCTCGCGCAGCCACCTTCAGGAGCTGATCCGCGGGGGCTGGGTTCATCTCGATGGCGTGCCGTGCGTCAGCCCCGCGCAGCGCGTTCGGGCCGGGCAGCGGCTGGCGGCGACCCTGCAGCCCACGGCCGAGAGCCGTGCGTACCGGGCCGAGGCCCTGCCGCTCGCCGTCGTCCACGAGGACGACGACGTCCTCGTCATCGACAAGGCGCCGGGCATGGTTGTCCATCCGGCGGCGGGGAACTGGTCCGGCACGGTGCTCAATGCGCTCCTCGCGCGCGATCCGGCGAGCGCGGGCCTGCCGCGCGCGGGCATCGTGCACCGCCTGGACAAGGACACGTCCGGCCTGATGGTGATCGGCCGCAACCTGGGCGCGGTGACCGCGCTGGTGCGAGCGATCGCCGCCCGCGAGGTCAAGCGCCGCTATCTCGCGATCGCCCACGGCGTGCCGCCTGCGGCGCCCTTCAGCATCGAGGCTCCGGTCGGGCGCGACCCGAGGCTGCGCACGCGCATGGCGGTCGTCGAGTCGGGCAAGCCCGCCCGGACGGATGTCGAGCGGCTGGCCGCACGCGACGGCATGGCCGCGCTGCGCTGCACGCTGCACACCGGTCGGACCCACCAGATCCGCGTCCATCTCGCCTGGCGCGGGTGGCCCCTGGTGGGCGACCGCCTGTACGGCGGAGCGTCGGCGCTCGGCATCGACAGGCAGGCGCTGCATGCCGCCGAGCTCGCGTTCGCGCACCCGCGCACCGGCCGGGCCCTGGCATTCGAGGCACGCCCGCCCGACGATCTCGCGGCGGCCTGGGGATACGTCACGGATCGACCGCTCCCCTGAGCGGCCCGGCAGCAGCCAGTTCGCTACAATCGCGCGATTCCCTTTCGATGCAAGCGCCCCGGCGGCTGCGACGGAACGCCCCGCCAGGCCTCGACGAAGCATCGAAACGTGACCGCACCCGAGGGTGCATGCACCTGCGGCGAGCGAACGGCTCCCGAACCCGCCGCGTTCCCACGTGGCCGAGGATTTCACGACGACATGAATACCCTGGATGCCAAGCGCGTCCTCGAGGCGGCGCTCATCTGCTCCGGCCAGCCGATGCCGCTGCGTGTCATGGGCGCGTTGTTTGCCGACGAGGTCGGGCCCGATACCTTGCGCAGCCTTCTGGAGCAGCTCGCCGCGGAATGCAACGGCCGCGGTGTGGAGCTGGTCTCCGTGGCATCGGGCTGGCGCTACCAGAGCCGGCCTGAAATGGCTCCCTACCTGGCGCGGCTGAATCCGGACCGGTCACCTAAGTACTCGCGTGCGCTTCTCGAGACCTTGGCCATCATCGCCTACCGCCAACCCGTGACCCGCGGCGACATCGAAGACGTCCGCGGCGTGGCCGTGGCCAGCTCGATCGTCAAGCAGCTGGAGGATCGCGGCTGGGTCGAGACCATCGGCTACCGAGAGGGGCCGGGTCGACCGGCGCTGCTCGCCACCACCCGGCAGTTTCTCGACGACCTGGGCCTCTCCGGCCTGGATCAGCTGCCCAGCCTCGAAGGCGCCGACGGCATGCCGATGGCGCTCGCCGCAGCCCTGCCCGCGACCGAGCAGAGCCTGCTGTCCTTCACGGACGGTCTCGCCGAAGCATCCCGGCCCGGCTCCCCACCCCCCCACCCGTCTCCGCCCGATCCCGCCCTGGAAGCGCACGCATGAACGCACCTGTCGATCCGTCCCTGTCCGTCCCACGCGGCCGCGAGCAGGAAGTCGAAGCCCCGGGAAGTGATGCGCCTCCCGCGGCCTCGAGGCTTCGCCGCAAGCCTGCCGCTGCCGACGCGACGGCGCAGGCGTCCGAGCCCGGACCGGAACGCACGAATGCGGTGTCCGCTGCGCCTGAAGCCCATGCGCCAGTGCCTGTCGGCGAGTCGCACGTACACGACGAGCTCCGCTCGTCGTTCGAAAACGCTGCGGCCGACGGCAACGGAGGAGACGCGAGGAGCGCCGCCGACGGAGGCAACGACGCGGGCACCGACGCTCCACGCGGCGAGCGCAGTCGCCGACGCAACCGGCGCGACCGGCGTGGGCGCGCCGAACGCGGGGACGATCGTGTACCCGGCCGCGAGTCGAGCTATCCGCCGAACTTCGAAGGCCCGCTGCCGCGGCACATGCACCAGCCGCCGGCGCCGGAAGTCGGCGAAGTCTTCGCGCACGTGGTCTCCGGCGACTTCGACGCGGCATCCGAGAACGAAGCCGCCGCAGACGGCGACGCCTCCGAGGAACCGTCGAAGCGCGTGCTGGCGCCCGAGCCCGACGCACCCAAGCTGCACAAGGTCCTGGCGCAGGCGGGGGTGGGCTCGCGCCGCGACATGGAGGAGTGGATCCAGGAAGGTCGCATCACCGTCAACGGCGAGCCGGCGCACACCGGCCAGCGCATCTCGTTCGGTGACCGCGTCGAGGTGAACGGCAAGCCCGTGCGCCTGCGCATCGTGCCGCCGCCGGCGCGCATCATCGCGTACCACAAGCCCGTCGGCGAGATCGTCACGCACGACGATCCCGAGAACCGGCCGACGGTGTTCAGGCGCCTGCCGCGGCTGCAGCAAGGCAAGTGGCAGTCGGTCGGCCGGCTCGACATCAACACCGAGGGCCTGCTGCTCTTCACGACGTCGGGCGGCCTCGCCAATCAGCTCATGCACCCGCGCTTCGGCGTCGAGCGCGAGTACGCGGTCCGCGTCGTCGGCACGCTGGAAAGCGAGGCGCGCGCGCGTCTCCTCGAAGGCGTCGAGATCGACGGTCAGCGGGCCGCCTTCAAGTCGATCGAGGACGGCGGCGGCGAGGGCCTGAACCAGTGGTACCGCGTCGTCATCACGGAAGGGCGCAATCGCGAGGTGCGCAAGCTCTTCGACGCCGTCGGCCTGACGGTGAGCCGCCTGATCCGCATCCGCTACGGCACGGTCGTCTTGCCGCATGGGCTCAAGCGCGGTGTCTGGGTCGACCTCGGCGACAGCGACGTCCGCGCCATCCGGCGGTTGGCATCGGGGCAGCCCAACGAACGTGAAGCCCGTCCTGACGATCGGGATCGAGCGGAGGGCGGGCCCAAGCGGCGCGACGATCGCAGCACCCGCGCCAACCGCGCGGGCGATCGGCCGAACGAACGGCCGGGCGAACGGCAAGCGCAGCGCGGCGCCGATCGGCCCAGGCCACCCGCCGCCCGACGCCCCGACGAAGCCCGCTTCGAGGGGCCGGACAACGCCGAAGCGGAGCGTCCGCGCGACCGCGACGACGACGACTTCGAGCCCGACCACGGACCGATCCCGAACCCGCTGCAGCAGACCTTCGACCATCGCTTCGTGCAGGGCCGCCGCATGGGGCCCAACAGCGGCTTCGGCGCTGGCGGCAGCGCGCCACGCCCGAGCAGCGAGCCCAAGGGCGGGCCGAAGCAGCCCGATCCGCTGCAGACCTCGGTCGGCTACATCGGCGCCGATGCCTTCCATCGCAAGAACCGCGGTCGCGGCAATCGCGGCGGCGGCTTCGGTGGCGGACAGGGCGGCTACGGCGGAGGCGGTGGCGGCGGTGGCGGAGGCGGTGGCGGCGGCGGCGGTGCGGGCGGCAACAACGGCGGCTACGGCGGCGGTGGACGTCGCGGCCGCTGACCGGCGATGAGGGGCCGCGACGGCGGCGCCCACTACAATCAGAAGCTTTGCCCAAGCCCTCCGGAGAACAGGATATGGCGCTCGAACGAACCCTCTCGATCATCAAGCCCGACGCCGTCGCGAAGAACGTCATCGGGCAGATCTACGCCCGCTTCGAAGGAGCCGGGCTGAAGGTCGTGGCGGCGAAGATGGCGCATCTGTCGCGCGGCGAAGCCGAGGCGTTCTATGCGGTGCACAAGGCCCGTCCGTTCTTCGGCGACCTCGTGGCCTTCATGATCTCCGGGCCGGTCATGATCCAGGTGCTCGAAGGCGACGAGGCGATCGCCAAGAATCGCCAGCTCATGGGTGCCACCGATCCGAAGAAGGCGGACAAGGGAACGATCCGCGCCGACTTCGCCGCCAGCATCGACGCCAACGCGGTGCACGGCTCGGACGCCGCGGAGACGGCGGCTGTCGAGATCGCCTTCTTCTTCGCCGGCATGGACGTCTACGGCCGCTGACGGCCCACGAGCCCGCATGGTGAACCTCCTCCAGTTCGACCGCGACGCGCTCGGCGACTGGTGCGAGCAACTCGGCGAGAGGCGCTTTCGCGCGACGCAGCTCTTCCGCTGGATTCACCAGCGCGGCGTCTCCGACTTCTCGGCGATGTCGGACCTGGCCCAGGCGTTCCGCGACAAGCTCGCCGGCGCCGCCGAAGTCGCGACCTTGCCCGTGGCCGGTGAGCAGGTCGCGAGCGACGGCACGATCAAGTGGCTCTTCGACGTCGGCGGCGGCGATGCCGTCGAGACGGTCTTCATCCCGGAGCCGGGCCGCGGCACGCTGTGCATCTCGTCGCAGGCGGGCTGTGCCGTCAACTGCCGCTTCTGCGCCACCGGACACCAGGGCTTCAGCCGCAACCTGGGCACGGCCGAGATCCTGGCGCAGCTCAGGCACGCCGAGTTCGCGCTGCGCGAGCGGCTCGCGCTGACAGCCGGCGAGCGCGCCGTGACCAACGTCGTCATGATGGGCATGGGCGAGCCGCTGCAGAACTACGCTGCGCTTGTTCCCGCGCTGCGGGCCATGCTCGACGACCATGGCTACGGCCTGTCGCGCCGCCGGGTGACGGTCTCCACCTCGGGCGTCGTGCCGATGATCGAGCGGCTGCGCGACGACTGTCCGGTCGCCCTGGCCGTCTCGCTGCATGCCCCGGACGATGCGCTGCGCGACGAGCTGGTGCCCCTGAATCGCAAGTATCCGATCGCCGAGCTGCTCGCCGCCTGCCGGCGCTACCTCGAGAAGGCGCCGCGCGACTTCATCACCATCGAGTACTGCATGCTCGACGGCGTGAACGACTCGCCGGCGCAGGCCGAGGCCTTGCTGGGGCTCGTGCGCGGTGACGGCAGCGCGGCGCGTCCTGGGTTGCCCTGCAAGATCAACCTGATCCCCTTCAATCCCTTTCCGGCTTCGGGCTTGACGCGTTCGCCGGCGGCCCGGATCGCGGCGTTCGCGGCCGTTCTCCACGAGGGCGGCATCGTCACCACCGTGCGACGGACGCGGGGCGACGACATCGCCGCGGCCTGCGGGCAGCTCGCCGGCGAGGTCCAGGATCGCACCGGCGTCGAACAGCGGCGCGCGCAGGCGGTCGCGGTGCGAGTGGCACCTCCGCAGTCACGACGACGCTCCCCGCCCGGGAGCATGGAGCGAGCACGGTGAGCACGATGTCCGCAGGATGGCTTCAAGGCAGTCGCTGGCTGTGCCTCGCGGCGGTTGCGGTCGTGCTGGCGGGCGGCTGCGCGATGCCGACGCCGCCCGTCGCGCCTGCCAACGAGACGCGCGACCGGGTCACGGCCTCCGACGAGCCGGACGCCCAGAAGCGGGCCCGTGCGCGGATGGAGCTGGCGTCGGCCTACTTCTCTCGCGGGCAGATGACGACGGCGCTCGATCAGGTCAAGCTGGCGATCGCCGCCGACCCGCTCTACGGCGAAGCGTTCAACCTGCGCGGACTGATCTACAGCAACCTCGGCGATCTCGCCCTGGCGGAGGAGAGCTTCCGTCGCGCGCTGCAGCTGAACGCGCGTGACGCCGACGCGATGCACAACTACGGCTGGTTCCTGTGCCAGCACAAGCGCTACGGCGAGTCCTCGGCGCACTTCAACCAGGCGCTCGCCGTGCCGCAGTACCGTGGCGCGTCGCGGACGCTGCTGGCCCACGGCGTCTGCCAGGCCTTCGCCGGCCAGCTTGCGGAGGCCGATGCGACCCTCTCGCGTGCCTACGAGCTCGATCCGTCGAATCCGTTCACCGGCACCAATCTGTCAGAGGTGCTGTACAGGCGCGGCGAGTTCGAGCGGGCGCGCTTCTACATCCGCCGCGTCAACGGCCTGCCCGACGTCACGAACGCGCAGACGCTGTGGCTCGCCGCCCGCATCGAGCACAAGCTCGGCAACCGGCAGGGTGCGCTCGAGTTCGGCAATCAGTTGCGCAACCGCTTCCCGAATGCGCCCGAGGCAGCGGCCTTCTCTCGAGGCGCCTTCGATGACTGAGGCGAGCCTGCCGGCGGCATCGGCGACGACCGCCGGTCGATTGCTGCGCGAGGCGCGCGAGCGGCAGGGCCTGCACATCGTGGCCCTGTCCGCCCTGATCAAGGTCGCGCCGAAGAAGCTCGAGATGCTCGAGGCCGATCGCCTCGACGCCTTGCCCGACGCCACGTTCGCCAGGGCGCTGGCCCAGACCGTCTGCCGTGCCCTGAAGATCGACTCGGGTCCGGTGCTGGCGCTGCTGCCCACCTCGGGGCACCGGCTCGAGCAGGTCGGGCGGAGCCTGAATGCACCGTTCCGCGAGCGACCGGGCCTGGTCGCGCAGCGCGACGGGCCGGCTTTCTCGACCAGCCCGGCGTTCTGGATCACGGGCCTGATCCTGCTGGCGGCCGTCACGGTGTACCTGCTGCCGGCCGGCCTCGTCCGCATGGGGACGGGGCGCCTGCAGGCGGCCTCGGCTCCCGATGCGCGTCTGAAGGAACTGCCGGGCATGCCGCCGGAAGCGGCGGCCAGCATCCCGAACGTGGAGCCCGTGGCAGCGGGCGGCGCGCTCCCAGTCGCCATCGCGCCGGGAGGGGTCGCGCCGCTTGGCGATGCGGCTTCCGCGGCGGCACCGGCCGCGGCTCTCGGCGCGTCCGGCGCCTCGGGTGACACCGCCAGCGCCGGCATCCTCGAAGTGCACACCTCCGAAAGCTCCTGGGTCGAGGTGATCGACGCGCGCGGCCAGTCCCTGCTCGCGCGCCTCATGCAGGCCGGCGAGACCGTCGGCCTCGACGGCGCACCGCCGCTGCGGGTGCGCATCGGCAACGCCGCTGCGACGCGCGTGATCTTCCGGGGCCAGCCGACGGAGCTGGCGGCGTTCACGCGCGACAACGTCGCCCGTCTGGATCTGAAGTAGCCGAGGCGCGAGGGGATCATGCGCGACGACGCTCCTGCAAGGCTCGACTCCTTCGTCGAGCCGGCCCGGCCCGCAGCGCGCCGGTCGCGCCAGGCGACGGTGCGCTGGGGCTCGCGCGTGGTGACGGTGGGCGGCGACGCGCCGGTCCGCGTGCAGGCGATGACGAACACCGACACCGTCGACGCGATCGGCACGGCGATCCAGGTCAAGGAGCTGGCGATCGCCGGTTCCGAGATGGTGCGCATCACGGTCAACACGCCGGAAGCGGCGGAGGCGGTGCCGTACATCCGCGACCAGCTCGACAAGATGGGCATCGACGTGCCGCTGATCGGCGACTTCCACTACAACGGACACCGCCTGCTCACCGACCATCCCGCCTGCGCGGAAGCGCTCTCGAAGTACCGAATCAATCCCGGCAATGTCGGCAAGGGCGACAAGCACGACCGGCAGTTCGCGCAGATGGTCGAGGCCGCGGTGCGCTACCGCAAGCCCGTCCGCATCGGCGTCAACTGGGGCAGCCTCGACCAGGAGCTGCTCACCGAGCTGATGGACGAGAACGCCCGCCTCGCCGAGCCCCAGGAGCCGCGCCAGATCATGTACCGCGCGATCCTGCTCTCGGCGATCCAGTCGGCGCGGCGGGCCGAGGAGATCGGGCTGCCCGCCGAGCAGATCATCCTGTCGTGCAAGATGTCGGGCGTGCAGGACCTCGTCAGCGTCTACCGCGCCCTGGCGCAGCGCTGCGACTACCCGCTGCACCTCGGCCTCACCGAGGCGGGCATGGGCACCAAGGGCACCGTCGCATCCACCGCCGCGCTGGCCCTGCTGCTCCAGGAGGGCATCGGCGACACGATCCGCGTGTCGCTGACGCCGCAGCCCGGCGGAGCCCGCACGCAGGAGGTCGTGGTCGCGCTCGAGATCCTGCAGTCGCTCGGCCTGCGCGCGTTCAACCCCAGCGTGACGGCATGTCCCGGCTGCGGCCGGACGACGAGCACGACCTTCCAGGACCTCGCCAAGCAGATCGACGACTTCCTGCGCGCCCAGATGCCGGTGTGGAAGGCGCGCTATCCGGGTGTCGAGACCATGAAGGTCGCGGTGATGGGTTGCATCGTCAACGGCCCCGGCGAGAGCAAGCACGCCGATATCGGCATCAGCCTGCCCGGCACCGGCGAGGCGCCGGCGGCCCCGGTCTTCATCGACGGTGCCAAGGCGCTGACGCTGCGCGGCGACGCGATCGCAAGCGAGTTCCAGGCCCTCGTCGAGCGCTACATCGAGAACCGCTTCGGCGCGGCTTCGGCCGAGCATCGAGCCACGCTCGTCTGAGTCGAGCGATCGCGGCGAGCGCACGCCGCGACCCCCCGCAGCAATCCGTGAACCGTCCCGTGCCCGAACCCAGCCCCGCCCCTTCCGTGACCGCGGGCCCCCTGCACGGCGTCAAGGGAATGAACGACATCCTGCCGCCGGAATCGGCGCGCTGGGAGTGGTTCGAGGCCAAGGTGCGTGCGCTCATGCACCGGCATGCCTACGCCAACGTGCGCACGCCGATCGTCGAGCCGACGGCGCTCTTCGTGCGCGGCCTCGGCCAGGTCACCGACATCGTCGAGAAGGAGATGTACTCCTTCGAGGACTCGATGAACGGCGACCAGCTCACCTTGCGGCCGGAGGCCACCGCCGGCGTCGTCCGCGCCGTCACGGAGCACTCGTACCTGCGCGACGGCGGCAAGCGGCTGTTCTACATCGGGCCGATGTTTCGCCACGAACGGCCGCAGAAGGGCCGCTATCGCCAGTTCCACCAGGTCGGCGCCGAGGCGATGGGCTTCCCGGGGCCCGATGTCGACGCCGAGCTGATCCTCATGTGCCGTGCCTTGTGGGCCGACCTGGGCCTCGTCGTCGGCGAGCATGTCCGGCTCGAGATCAACAGCCTCGGCCAGCCCGACGAGCGCCGCGCGCACCGCGCCGCCCTGATCGCCCACTTCGAAGGGCACGTTGACGTGCTCGACGACGACGGCCGCCGTCGCCTCCACTCGAATCCCCTGCGCCTGCTCGACAGCAAGCATCCGCCCATGCAGGCGGTCCTGGAAACGGCGCCGAAGCTCATGGACTTCCTCGGCCCGGCCTCGATCGCCCATCTCGACGGCGTTCGCGCCATCCTCGACGCGGCCGGGCTCGCCTACCGGATCAATCCGCGCCTGGTGCGTGGCATGGACTACTACAACCTGACGGTGTTCGAGTGGACGACCCACCTGCTCGGATCGCAGAACACCGTCTGCGGCGGCGGCCGCTACGACCCGCTCATCGCCCAGCTCGGCGGCCGCGACACCCCGGCCGTGGGCTGGGGCATGGGCATCGAGCGCGTGCTCCTGCTCCTGGAGCAGGCCGGTATCGCACCCGAGCCGTCGCCGCCCGACGTCTATGCCGTCGTGCCCGATGCCGAGGCGCTGCCGCTGGCGATGGCCACCTGCGACCAGCTGCGCAGCGCCGGCATCTCGGTGCAGATGCACGCCGCGGGCGTCGACGGCTGGGGCAGCATGAAGGCCCAGTTCAGGCGCGCCGATGCCAGCGGCGCCCGCTTCGCCCTCGTCTTCGGCGCCGACGAGCGGGCCCGCGGCGAGGCCTCGCTGAAGTCCCTGCGCGATGTTGTGGCCGGGCAGCGCGCGGTTCGCCTGGCCGACCTTGCCTCCTGGGCACCGACCCTCGCCCCATAATCGCCCGTTTGCCCGATCCGCCCCGGAATCCAGCCCTTCATGGCCAGCCATCTCGATCTCGAAGAACAGGAACAACTCGACCAGCTCAAGGCGTTCTGGAAGCAGTACGGCAACCTCATCACCTGGGTCCTGATCCTGGCGCTCGGCGGGTATGCCGCGTGGAACGGATGGAACCTCTGGCAACGTGACCAGGGCGCCAAGGCGGGCTCGCTCTACGACGAGCTCGACAAGGCGGCGCGTGCCGGCGACGCCGCGCTCACGACGCGGATCTTCAACGACATGAAGGACCGCTATCCGCGCGCCACCTTCACGCACCAGGGCGGCCTCGTCGCCGGACGTCTGGCCGCCGACAAGGGACAGCTCGATGCGGCCAAGGCGAGCCTGCAATGGGTCGTCGAGCACGCCGCCCAGGACGAATACCGCGCCATTGCCCGCCTTCGGCTGGCGGGGCTCCTGCTCGACGAGAAGAAGTTCGACGAGGCCCTGCGGCAGGTCGATGCCGTCGAGGCCGGCACGTTCGCCGCCCTGGCCGCCGATCGGCGCGGCGACATCCTGCTGGCCCAGGGCAAGCCGGCGGAAGCCAGGTCGGCGTATCAGAAGGCGTGGGACGCGATGGACCCGAAGCTCGACTATCGACGGGTCGTCGAAGCCAAGCTCAACGTCGCCGGCGTCGCTCCGGCAGCGAACAGCACCGGCCAGCCGGCGGCGGCCGCCAGCGCTGCGGTCGTGGCGTCCGGGGCGAGCCGGTGAGGCGCGCTCGCTTTTTTCCGGCCTCCGGCGTCCTCGTCCGCCGCCCGATGCTGGCGGCGATGGTGGCCGCTGCCGCCCTGAGCGCCTGCGCCTTCGGTCCGGACCGGCCCGACCCGAAGCCGCTCGAGCCGATCGCCGCGCCGATCACCGTTCGGCCCGCGTGGCGGGAGAGCATCGGTGCGGTCCAGTTTCCCCTCACGGTCGCCGTCAACGGCGGCACGCTCAGCCTCGCGGCCAGCGACGGCAGCGTCGCCGCCCTCGAGGCCGAGAGCGGCCGCACGATCTGGCGCATGAACGTCGGCGCCAGGATCTCCGCCGGCGTGGGCAGCGACGGGAACACCGCCGCCGTCGTCACCCGCGACGGCGATCTGGTGGCGATCGAAGCGGGCCAGGTCAAGTGGAAGAAGCCGGTCGGCGTCCGCGTCGCCACGGCGCCCCTCGTCGCCGGGGCCCGCGTCTTCGTTCTCGGCGTCGACCGCACCGTCCATGCCTTCGACGCCGCCGACGGCGTCAAGCTCTGGCAGCTGCAGCGGCCAGGCGACCCCCTGACACTGTCGCAAACCGGGGTGATCGCCGCCTACAAGAACACGCTCGTCGTCGGCCAGGGGCCGCGCCTTGCCGGCGTCGACCCGCTCACCGCGGCGCTGCGCTGGGAGGTGCCGGTCGGCTCGCCGCGCGGTGCCAACGAAGTGGAGCGGCTCGCCGACCTGATCGGACCGGTGCTGCGTTCAGGCGAGCTGCTCTGCGCGCGCTCGTTCCAGGCGGCGGTCGGCTGCGTCGACGCCGAGCGCGGCGCCATCGTCTGGACCAAGGCGATCGGCGGCACCGATGCCCTCGGCGGCGACGGCGAGCTGACCTTCGCCGCCGATGCCTCCGATCGCCTCACCGCCTGGCGGACGCGGACCGGCGACGTCGTGTGGACCTCCGAAGCGCTGATGTTCCGCAGCCTCGGCACGCCGGCGGCGATCGCCGGCTCGGTGGTCGTCGGCGACTCCAGCGGCATGCTGCACTGGCTGTCGCGCGACAAGGGCGAGGCGCAGGCCCGCGTCGGCACCGACGGCAGCGCGATCAGCGTTCCGCCGGTCGTCGTCGGCGGCCTGCTCGTCGTCGTGACACGCTCCGGCGGAGTCTTCGCCTTCCGGCCCTAGGCGCTCGGTCGCGTCCGTGAAACCCGTCATCGCGCTGGTCGGCCGGGCCAACGTCGGCAAGTCGACGCTCTTCAACCGGCTCACGAAGTCGCGCGACGCCATCGTCGCCGACTTCGCCGGCCTGACGCGCGATCGGCACTACGGCGACGCACGGGCGGCCGGTCGCGAGTTCATCGTCGTCGACACCGGCGGCTTCGAGCCGCAGAACCCCACCGGCATCGTGCGCGAGATGGCGCGCCAGACGGAGCAGGCGGTCGCCGAGGCCGACGCCGTGGTGTTCGTGGTCGACGTGCGCGCCGGCGTCTCCGCCCACGATCACGAGATCGCACGCTATCTGCGCAGCACCGGAAAGCCGGTGCTGCTCGCCGCCAACAAGGCCGAAGGCATGCCGGAATCGCCGCTGCTGGCGGAGTTCTTCGAGCTCGGGCTCGGCGCACCGCATCCGATCTCGGCGGCGCACGGGCAGGGCGTGGGCAGCCTGGCGGAAGCGGCGCTGGAGGCCGCCAGCGGGGCACCCTTGCCGATCGACGAGGCGGAGGACGAAGGCGCGGCGGCGCCGGCGGCGGAGGAAGACGCGGATGCGCCGATCCGGCTCGCCGTCGCCGGCCGGCCGAACGTCGGCAAGTCGACCCTGATCAATGCCTGGCTCGGCGAGGAGCGTCTCGTCGCCTTCGACCAGCCGGGAACGACGCGCGACGCCATCGTCGTCCCGTTTGAGCGGGGTGGCCGCCGCTTCGACCTGATCGACACCGCCGGCTTGCGCCGCCGCGGCAAGGTCTTCGAGGCCGTCGAGAAGTTCTCGGTCGTCAAGACCCTGCAGGCGATCGCCGAGTCGCACGTCGTCCTGCTCCTCCTCGACGCGACCCAGGGCGTCACCGACCAGGATGCGCACATCGCCGGCTACATCCTGGAGAGCGGGCGGGCGGTGGTGCTCGCGGTGAACAAGTGGGATGCGGTCGACGCCTACCAGAAGGAGCAGCTGCAGCGATCGATCGAGCAGCGCCTGCCCTTTCTTCGCTTCGCGCCGGTGCTGATGATCTCGGCCAAGCGCAGGCAAGGCTTCACGCCGGTGTGGAAGGCGATCGCCGAAGCGCATGCCTCGGCGACGCGCAAGATGCCGACCCCGGTGCTGACGCGGCTGCTCCAGGAGGCCGTCCTGCACCAAGCGCCGAAGCGGGCCGGGACCTTCCGCCCCAAGCTTCGCTATGCGCACCAGGGCGGCTCGAACCCGCCCGTCATCGTCATCCACGGCAACTCGCTCGAGCACGTCACGGACGCCTACAAGCGCTACCTCGAAGGGCGCTTTCGCAGCCACTTCAAGCTCACGGGAACGCCGCTGCGCATCGAGATGCGCTCATCGAAGAATCCGTTCGTGGAAAAGCGTGGCTGACGATGGCCTTACGACGCGTTCGAGGCAGACCCCTGTGTTAAGGTTTCTCGCTCCAGAACACATCACGGAGCTTGAACGTGAGCAACAAAGGGCAGCTCTTACAAGACCCCTTCCTGAATCTGCTTCGCAAGGAGCACGTTCCGGTTTCCATCTATCTCGTCAACGGGATCAAGCTGCAGGGCCACATCGAGTCTTTCGATCAATACGTCGTCCTGCTGCGCAACACCGTCACCCAGATGGTCTACAAGCACGCGATCTCGACCGTCGTGCCCGGCCGCGCGGTGAACTTCCAGGCCAATCCCGAGCCAACCGAACCCTCTTGAGGCGCCCACGAACCTGCGCGCAGACGCGCCCTTGAGCGCGCCGACCTCCCCGGACAGCCATCAAGCGCCGGCGCGGGCGATCCTTGTCGGCGTCGATTTCGGCGGCAAGCGCTTCTTCGACGCCTCGCTCGACGAGCTGGCCCTGCTGGCCGAGTCCGCCGGCGACGTCGCCGTCGCCCGTGTCGTGGCCAAGCGCAAGGCGCCGGACCCCGCCTTCTTCGTCGGCTCGGGCAAGGCCGACGAGCTGCGCGAGCTGGTGCAGTTGCACCAGGCCGAGGCCGTGCTGTTCGACCAGGCCCTGTCGCCGGGGCAGCAGCGCAACCTGGAGCGCCATCTCGGCGTCGCGGTCGCCGATCGCACCATGCTGATCCTCGAGATCTTCGGCGAGCGGGCGCAGAGCCACGAGGGCAAGCTGCAGGTCGAGCTGGCGCGCCTGCAATACCTGTCAACTCGCCTGGTCCGGCGCTGGAGCCACCTGGAGCGGCAGCGCGGCGGCATCGGCACGCGCGGCGGGCCGGGCGAGGCTCAGATCGAGCTCGACCGGCGAATGATCGGCGAGCGCATCAAAAGCATCAAGAAGCAGCTCGAGCGCGTCAAGCGTCAGCGCAGCACGCAGCGGCGCGCCCGCGAGCGCAACGAGGCCTTCCGCGTCTCGCTCGTCGGCTACACCAATGCCGGCAAGTCGACGCTCTTCAATGCCCTGGTCCACGCCGAGGCCTACGCCGCGGATCAGCTGTTCGCGACCCTCGACACCACGACCCGCCAGCTGCGTCTGGACGGCGTCGAGCGATCAGTCGCGCTGTCCGACACTGTCGGCTTCATCCGTGACCTGCCGCACACGCTCGTCGAGGCTTTCCAGGCCACGCTCCAGGAGGCGGCCGACGCCGACCTGCTGCTGCACGTCGTCGATGGCTCGAGCCCCGAGTTCGCCGAGCAGATCGCCGAGGTCCAGCGCGTGCTGGCGGAGATCGGGGCGGCGGAGCTGCCGCAGATCGTCGTCTTCAACAAGCTCGATCGCCTGGTCGAGACCGAGCGGCCGCGCACTCCCGCCGACAGCGTCGAGCTGGCATCGGGCCAGCGCGCGCGGCGCGTCTTCGTCAGTGCCGTGAGCGGTGAAGGCCTGCCGCTCCTGCGCGACATGATCGGTGCCGCGGCCCGGGGCGAGGCCTTGAAGGAAGCCGGCTCGGCCTCACCTCATGCCGTTGCCCTCGATGGCGCACCCGGTGGTGACCAGGGCAACGATCCCGGCGAAAGCGGCCGCACGGGCACCTATCATTCACGCGCTTGATCTTCCACCGCTTCAGCCCGCCTGCCCGCCTGCCCGCCTGCCCGCCTTCCATGACGCTCCACCCTCCGCCCGACGACCGGTCCCGCTCACGATGGAGCGAGCTCGTCTCTGCGGGCGCTGCGCTCGCGTCGGGCGCCTGGCGGCGATGGACGGTGCGCGGCACGGGCGGCCGGCGGGCCGGCGCTCCGGTGCTCGAGAGCACGGGCGGCGGCGGGCGCAACGACGGGCCGCCCGACCTCGACGAGCTCTGGCGCGACTTCAACCGCAAGCTGACCGGCCTGTTCGGCAGCCGTGGCAACCCGCGCCGGGGCAACGGCTCGGGCGATCCGGGCGGCGGGCCCAACTTCCAGCCCAACCTGCGCAGCGCAGGCGTCGGCGCCGCGCTGATCGGCGGGGTGATCGTGCTGATCTGGCTCGGCAGCGGCGTGTTCATCGTCCAGGAGGGCCAGCAGGCCGTGGTGACGTCCTTCGGCCGCTTCAGCCACACCGTCGACGCCGGCTTCCAGTGGCGCTTCCCGTATCCGTTCCAGGCGCACGAGACGGTCAACGTCACCCAACTCCGGTCGACGGAGGTCGGCCGCAACACGGTCTCGCAGGCGACCGGCCTGCGCGACTCCTCGATGCTGACGCAGGACGAGAACATCGTCGACATCCGCTTCACGGTCCAGTACCGCCTGAAGGACGCACGCGCCTTCCTGTTCGAGAACCGCGACCCTGAGCAGGCAGTGACGCTCGCCGCCGAATCGGCGGTGCGCGAGATCGTCGGCAAGAGCAAGATCGACTCGGTCCTTTACGAGCAGCGCGACGTCATCGCCGCCGAGGTCGGCAAGTCGGTGCAGACGCAGCTCGATCGCCTGAAGACGGGCATCCTGGTGGTCAACGTCAACGTCCAGGGCGTGCAGCCGCCGGAGCAGGTCCAGGCCGCGTTCGAGGACACGCTGAAGGCAGGCCAGGACGGCGATCGGCTGAAGAAGGAAGGCCAGGCCTACGCCAGCGCGGAGATCCCGAAGGCGCAGGGCACGGCGGCGCGGCTGCGCCAGGAGGCCGAAGGCTACAAGTCGCGTGTGATCTCGCAGGCGGAAGGCGACGCTGATCGCTTCGCGCTGCAGCTGGGCGAGTACCAGAAGGCGCCCCAGGTGACCCGCGACCGGCTCTATCTCGACACCATGCGCGAGGTCTACAGCAACATCACGAAGGTGATGATCGACGCGCGCTCCAGCACCAGCCTGCTCGGGCTGCCGCTCGATCGGCTGCTGCAGCAGGCGACCGCTGCAGGAGCACCCGGCGCGGCAGCGGCGCCGGCCGCGCCGGCCGCCGAGGTGACGCCGGCCGCCGGGTCGGTCGACGTCCGCTCGCGCGAGAACCAGCGCGGCCGCGACCGCGACAGTCGTTGAACGGAAGAATGCGATGAATCGTCTGGGTCTGGTGATCGGCGGGTTCCTGCTGCTCCTCATGCTGGCGTCGTCCACCCTTTTCGTGGTCGACCAGCGCCAGGTGGCCGTGGTCTACGAGTTCGGCAAGATCAAGGAAGTCATCCAGGAGCCGGGGCTGCAGTTCAAGCTGCCGCCGCCGTTCCAGAACGTCGTCTTCCTCGATCGGCGCATCCAGACGCTCGACAGCCCGGAAACGCGACCGATCTTCACGGCCGAGAAGAAGAGCCTGGTCATCGACTGGCTCGTCAAGTGGCGTGTCAACGACTCCCGCCAGTTCATTCTGAACAACGGCTCCGACATGAAGAACCTCGAGGCGCGGCTGTCGCCCATCGTCCATGCCGCGTTCAACGAGGAGGTGACCAAGCGCACGGTCGGGGGCGTTCTCTCCACCGAGCGCGACAAGGTCATGCTCGACGTCCGCAGCCGCCTGGGAGACGACGCCAAGGCCTTCGGCATCGAAGTCCTCGATGTCCGCATCAAGCGTGTCGACTTCGTCGGCAACATCACGGAGTCGATCTACAGCCGCATGGCGTCCGAACGCAAGCAGGTCGCCAACCAGCTGCGTTCGACCGGCGCCGCCGAGGGCGAGAAGATCCGCGCCGACGCCGACCGGCAGCGCGAAGTCATCATCGCCGAGGCCTACCGCGACGCGCAGCAGGTCAAGGGCGAGGGCGACGCGAAGGCCTCCGCGCTCTTCTCGCAGTCGTTCGGCAAGGATCCGCAGTTCGCCCACTTCTATCGCAGCCTCGAGTCCTACCGGACGAGCTTCCGCAACAAGTCGGACCTGATGGTCGTCGACCCCAGCAGCGACTTCTTTAAGGCCATGCGCGGCTCGAGCGGCGCAGCAGCGGCAGCCCCTCCGCCACCACCGAGAAAGTAGTCTTGGCCGATGTCGGCTTCTGGGACGCCGCGTTCGGAGCGTGCGCGCTCCTGCTGGTCGCCGAGGGCCTGCTCCCGTTCCTGAGCCCGCCCGCCTGGCGCCGCGTCTTCGAGCGGGCCATGCAGATGAGCGACGGGCAGATCCGCTTCCTCGGCCTGCTCAGCATGCTCGGTGGCGTTCTCATGCTGCTGCTGTTCTGGCGCTGACGCCCGGTCTTCCTCGTCGTACCGCCGGATGCGGCCGGTACAATTCCCTTTTCAATACCCCGGCGTTTCTGCATGTCTTCTGCCTGGCTCTTGCCGGAGCACATCGCCGACGTTCTTCCCGCCCGGGCCCGCCAGATCGAGTCCCTGCGTCGCGGTCTCCTCGACGCCGCGACGGGCTTCGGCTTCGAGCTGGTGATCCCGCCCATGCTCGAGCACATCGAGTCGCTGCTGTCGGGCACCGGGCACGCCCTCGACCTGCAGACCTTCAAGCTCGTCGACCAGCTGAGCGGCCGCACGCTCGGGCTGCGCGCGGACAGCACGCCGCAAGCGGCGCGCATCGATGCGCACATGCTCAACCGCAGCGGTGTCGTCCGCCTTTGCTACTGCGGGCCGGTGCTGCACACCCGTGCGACCGGCAGCGGCTCGAGCCGGGAGCCGCTCCAGTTCGGTGCCGAGATCTATGGCCATCCCGGGCTCGAGGCCGACCTCGAGATCCAGGACCTGGCCCTCGAGTGCTTGCGCGGGGCCGGCATCGAGGAGCTGGTCCTCGACCTCGCCGATGCGCGCATCGTGCGGGGTGTCCTCGCCGGCGTGCCGGTGGACGCCGAGCGACTGGATGCGGTCTACGCCGCGCTGGCTGCCAAGGACGGTGCCGAACTGCGCAGCGTGGCGCGCGGCTTTCCCCCAGAGGCCCGCCAGGCGCTTGCCGCCCTGGTCGGCCTCTACGGCGACGAACGCGTGCTCCACGAAGCGCGCCGTGTCCTGCCGGGCCGGACCTTGATCGCCACCGCGCTGCAGGACCTGCGCTCGCTCGCGGCGCATGCGCGCGAGGCGCACCCTGGCCTGCGCGTCGGCTTCGACCTCGCGGATTCGAGCGGCTATGCCTACTACAGCGGTGCCCGCTTCGCCGCCTACGCGCAGGGTGCCAGCGACGCGGTGGCGCGCGGCGGTCGCTACGACGAGGTCGGCGCGATCTTCGGCAGGAACCGGCCGGCCGTGGGCTTCGGGCTCGACGTCAAGGAACTGGCGATGCTGAGCCCGCTGCCGCGCCCCGCGCCGGCCATCAAGGCGCCGTGGTCGGCCGATCCGGCGCTGCGAGCAGCCGTGCGCGAGCTGCGCTCGCGCGGCGAGACCGTCGTCTGCGATCTTCCAGGCCATGCCGAGGCCGGCGCGACCATGGCTTGCGACCGGGCGCTGGTGGCGGACCGCGGCCGCTGGACCGTCGTCCGGCCGACTTGAAGCCCTCGGGCTTCTCTTCCCAATTCAGGACTCAGGAATGAACGCGAGCGGGCAGGCAGGCAAGGGCGGCCGCAACGTCGTCGTCGTCGGTACGCAGTGGGGCGACGAAGGCAAGGGCAAGGTCGTCGACTGGCTGACCGACCATGCGCAGGCCGTCGTGCGCTTCCAGGGCGGCCACAACGCCGGCCACACGCTGGTCATCCGCGGCGTCAAGACGGCCCTGCAGCTGATCCCGTCGGGAATCATGCGCGAGGGCGTCGCCTGCTTCATCGGCAACGGGGTCGTGGTGGACCCGCTGCACCTCCTGGGCGAGATCGGGCGGCTCGAAACCATGGGTCTCGACGTGCGGTCGAGGCTCCTCGTCAGCGAGTCGTGCCCCCTCATCCTGCCGTTCCATGTCGAGGTGGACAAAGCGCGCGAGCTGCGCCGCGAGGCCAGCGGGGCCGGCAAGATCGGCACCACCGGCAAGGGCATCGGCCCGGCCTACGAAGACAAGGTTGCGCGCCGCGCCTTGCGGGTCCAGGATCTGAAGCATCCCGAACGCTTCGCCGCCAAGCTGCGCGAGCTGCTGGAACTCCACAACTTCGCCCTCGAGGGACATCTGAAGGGCAAGCCGCTCGAGTTCCAGCCGATCCTCGACATGGCCATGAAGGCCGGCGAGGAGCTGCGACCGATGATCGGCGACGTGGGCTACACGCTCTTCAACGCGCATCGCCAGGGAGCGAACATCCTCTTCGAAGGCGCCCAGGGGACGCTGCTCGACATCGACCACGGCACGTACCCCTACGTCACCTCGAGCAACTGCGTCGCCGGCAACGCCGCCGCCGGCTCCGGGGTCGGCCCCGATCTGCTCCACTACATCCTGGGCATCACCAAGGCGTACACGACGCGTGTCGGCGGCGGTCCGTTCCCCAGCGAGCTGCCGATCGACGAGCCCGGCACGATCGGCCACCACCTGTCGACCGTCGGCCAGGAACGCGGCACCGTCACCGGCCGGGCGCGGCGCTGCGGCTGGCTCGACGCGGCGGCGCTGAAGCGCTCGATCATCATCAACGGCATCTCGGGCCTCTGCATCACCAAGCTCGACGTCCTCGACGGCCTGACCGAGATCCGCATCTGCGTCGGCTACGAGCTGCGCGGCGAGCGCATCGACATCCTGCCGCTCGACGCCGACGACATCGCCGCCTGCGTGCCGATCTACGACACCTTCCCGGGCTGGTCGGAGAGCACCTACGGCGTGACGAAGTGGGACGCGCTGCCGCTGCACGCCCGCCTGTACCTGGAGCGCATGCAGTCGCTCATCGGCGCGCCCATCGACATGGTCTCGACCGGGCCGGACCGCGAGCACACCATCCTGCTGCGCCATCCCTACGCTCCCTGACGCCGAGGACCTCCGATGCTCACCGACGACGGCAAACATCTCTACGTCTCGTGGGACGAATACCACATGCTGATCGAGAGGCTGGCGCTGAAGATCGCCGCCTCCGGATGGGAGTTCGACCAGATCCTCTGCCTGGCGCGCGGCGGCATGCGGCCCGGCGACGTGCTGTCGCGTGTCTTCGACAAGCCGCTGGCGATCATGTCGACCAGCTCCTATCGTGCCGAGGCCGGCACGATCCAGGGCCGGCTCGACCTGGCCAAGTACATCACGCTGCCCAAGGGCGAGCTCGCCGGCCGGGTGCTCCTCGTCGACGACCTGTCCGACTCCGGCGTGACGCTGCGCGCGGTGGTCGACCGGCTCCGCGGCATGCCGTCGATCAGCGAGCTGAGGTCGGCCGTCATCTGGACCAAGGGTGTGTCGAGCTACACCCCCGACTACTTCGTCGAGCTGCTGCCCACGAGCCCGTGGATCCATCAGCCCTTCGAGGAATACGACGATCTTCGGCCGGCCGGCCTGGCCAAGAAATTCGCCATCTAGGAGCGACGGCAAACAACAAAAACCCCGCCGAAGGGCGGGCTCTCGAAACCAGATCTGCTGGTGCCCAGGAAGGGACTCGAACCCCCACGGAGTTACCCGCTAGTACCTGAAACTAGTGCGTCTACCAATTCCGCCACCTGGGCATCTCAGGCAACCACGGACTTTATCATCAAAGCAACCCCCACCAAGACCTCGGCACCGCCCGGCAACGAACTGCTCGCCGAGGTCGAGGGCACCGTCCAGGGCCATCGCGATGGCCACGGATTCCTGATCCGCGACGACCGCCAAGCCGACGTCTATCTGTCGCCCCAGGAGATGCGCAGCGTCCTGCACCGCGACCGCGTCCGGGCGCGGATCGTCCGCTACGACAAGAAGGGGCGGCCCGAGGGCCGGATCCTCGAAATCCTCGAGCGTCGCAAGGCGCCGATCATCGGCCGGCTCCTGCACGAGAGCGGCATCTGGCTCGTCGCGCCCGAAGACAAGCGCTACGGACAGGACATCATCGTCCCGCGCAACGCCATCGCCGAAGCCAAGGCAGGGCAGGTCGTCGCCATCGAGCTCACGGAGGCGCCGTCGCTGCATTCGCAGCCGCTCGGCCGGGTGACGGAGGTGCTCGGCGAGATCGACGACGCCGGCATGGAGATCGAGATCGCGGTCCGCAAGTACGAGGTGCCGCACATCTTCTCCGACGAGGCGCTGGCGCAGGCGGCGGCGCTGCCCTCGACCGTGCGCGCCGCCGACCGCAAGGGCCGGGTCGACCTGACCGACGTCTCGCTGGTCACCATCGACGGCGAGGACGCACGCGATTTCGACGACGCGGTCTACTGCGAGCCAGCGGCGGTGGGCAAGGGGAAGGGCAAGGGCTGGCGCCTGATCGTCGCGATCGCCGACGTCAGCCATTACGTGAAGCCGGGCGAGCCCATCGACGCCGATGCGTACGAGCGGGCAACCTCGGTGTACTTCCCGCGGCGCGTCATCCCCATGCTGCCCGAGAAGCTCTCCAACGGGCTCTGCTCGCTGAACCCCGAGGTCGAGCGCCTGGCGATGGTCTGCGACATGCTCGTGGACGCCGACGGCGAGGTCCAGGCCTACCAGTTCTTCCCGGCCGTGATCCGCTCGGCGGCACGGCTCACCTACACCGAGGTCGCGGCCATCCTCGGCAACACGCGGGGCGCCGAGGCCGCCCGCCGCGAATCGCTCGTGCCGCACCTGCTCGACCTGCACGACGTCTATCGCGCGCTGCTGAAGGCGCGGGTCAAGCGCGGCGCCGTCGACTTCGAGACCACCGAGACGCAGATCGTGTGCGACGAGAACGGGCGCATCGAGAAGATCGTGCCGCGCACCCGCAACGAGGCGCACCGGCTGATCGAGGAATCGATGCTCGCCGCCAATGTCTGCTCGGCCGACTTCATCGCCCGCGCCAAGCACCCGGCGCTCTACCGCGTCCACGAGGGGCCGACGCCCGAGAAGAAGGTCCTGCTGCAGAACTACCTGAAGGCGCTTGGGCTGGGCCTGTCGATCGGCGACGAGCCGACGCCGGCCGAGTATCAGGCGATCGCGGCGGCGACCAAGGACCGGCCGGACGCGGAACAGATCCATTCGATGCTGCTGCGTTCCATGCAGCAGGCGATCTACACCAGCCGCAACAGCGGGCACTTCGGCCTGGCGTACGAGGCCTACACCCACTTCACCAGCCCGATCCGCCGCTACCCGGACCTGCTCGTGCACCGCGTCATCAAGGCGCTCATCGAGAGCCGCCGCTACGTCATCGGCGCGCGTGCCGAGGGCGAGCCGGCAAAGAAGGCCCGCCTGGCGAAGGCGGCCAAGAGCGCCAAGGCGCCACGTGCGGGAGCGACCGCCGCGCCCGTCCTCGTGCCCGGGGGCGAGCTGGAGGCCTGGGAGATCGCCGGCGCGCACTGCAGCGCCAACGAGCGCCGTGCCGACGAGGCCTCGCGCGATGTCGAGGCCTGGCTCAAATGCCGCTACATGCGCGAGCACCTCGGCGAGGAGTTCGGCGGCTCGGTCACGGCGGTGACGAGCTTCGGGCTCTTCGTCGTGCTCGACGGCCTCTACGTCGAAGGCCTCGTCCACATCACCGAGCTCGGCGGCGAGTACTACCGCTTCGACGAAGTCCGCCAGGAGCTGCGCGGGGAGCGCAGCGGCGTGCGCTACGTGGTGGGCAGCCGCGTCCGCGTCCAGGTCAGCCGTGTCGATCTGGACGGCCGCAAGATCGACTTCCGGATGGTCCGCGACGGCGAGGACGCGGGCGCGGCCCTGCGCGCGCGCCGCGGCGGGTCGGCCGACGCGGCGACCAGCGAAGTGGTGGCTCTGAAGGAGGCCGATCGCGCCGTGAAGTCTGCCGGCAAGACGAAGGCCAGGGCGCGCTCGGCCGCGACGCTGCGCTCCGGTCGCGCCGGCAAGGCCGCGCCGCGCAAGTCGGCAGCCGTCCGCGGCTCGTCCCGACGCTGAGATCACATTGCAGGGAGAACAGAAGAATGTCGATACGACTTGACGGGCAGGTGGCGATCGTCACGGGCGCCGGTGGCGGCCTCGGCCGGCAGCACGCGCTGGCGCTCGCCGCGCGCGGCGCTGCGGTGGTGGTCAACGATCTCGGCGGCAGCGTCGACGGTGCGGGTGCTGCAGCGACGGCCGCCCAGACCGTGGCCGACGAGATTCGCGCCGCCGGCGGCCGGGCGATCGCCGACGGTGCGTCCGTGACCGACTTCGGCGCGGTGCAGGCGATGGTGCATGCAGCCGTGAAGGAGTGGGGCCGCGTCGACATCCTCGTCAACAACGCCGGCATCCTCCGCGACAAGAGCTTCGCCAAGATGGACCTGGCCGACTTCCGCCTGGTGCTCGACGTGCACCTGATGGGCGCCGTGAACTGCACCAAGGCCGTGTGGGAGCCGATGCGTTCGCAGAACTACGGCCGCATCGTCATGACCACCTCGTCGTCGGGCCTGTACGGTAACTTCGGGCAGTCCAACTACGGCGCGGCCAAGATGGCCCTCGTCGGACTGATGCAGACCCTCGCCCTTGAAGGCGCCAAGCACAACATCCGTGTCAACTGCCTGGCCCCGACGGCGGCGACGCGGATGACCGAGAACCTGCTGCCGGAGGCGATGCTGAAGCTGCTCGGGCCGGGCGCCGTGACGCCGGGGCTGCTGGCCCTCGTCGCTCAGGACGCGCCAACGCGGACCATCCTCTGCGCCGGCGCCGGCTCGTTCGAGCAAGCGCACGTCACCTTGACGCGAGGCATCCACGTCGGCAGCGGGCCCGACGCCGCCGAGCAGGTCGCGGCGCGGCTCGAGGAGATCGCCGATCGCCAGGGTGAGACCGTGCCGGAGAGCGGTGCAGCCCAGGGCACGCTCGAGATCGCCAAGGCCATGGAGTCGGCGCGCTGAAAGGCGCCGACCGCGCCTCCTAGGCGCGGGAGTTTCGATACAGGGCTTCGACGAGGTCGGCGGCCCGGATCAGACCCGGTTGCTCCGGCTCGGCGGCGAGCCCATGCTCGATGACGCACCGGGTGGCCACGTCGACGGCTTCGACGGCTCCGCCCGCGCTGCTGCTCGACCAGCGGCCGCCGATCCAGCCGGCGAGCACGTCCCCCGTGCCGGCGCTGGCGAGCGATGCATTGCCGGGCGCGGCGATGCGCGCGACCTGGCCCGGCGCGGCAATGACCGTCCCGGATCCCTTGAGCACCGTGACCGCTCCGTAGCCATCGGCGATCGCCTGCGCTGATCGCACGCGATCCGCCTGGACCTCGGCCGTCGTGCTGCCGAGCAGCCGCGCCGCCTCGAGCGGGTGCGGCGTAAGGATCGTCGCCAGCCTACGGACGCTGCGCGCGACGGAAAGGGTCCGCAGAGCAGCGTCGGTGGCGAGGGCGGTGAGCGCGTCCGCATCCAGGACCAGGCGCGACGCCGACGAGAGCAGTCGCGGCAGGGCGGCGCGCACCGCGTCTCCAGCGCCGCATCCGCAGACGACGGTGCTGCCGGCCAGCGCGTCGACCGGACCCTGCCACCAGCCGGGGCGAAACATCAGCTCCGGCCGGACCGGATCGAGGCTGGCCGCTGCGGCGTCCGGATCCAGCGCATCGACGAACACCCGACCGGCGCCGGCGGCCAGCGCGGCCCGCGCAGCCAGCCAGGCGGCGCCCGCCATGCCCCTGCCGCCGCCGACCACCGCGACGTCGCCGAAGCTGCCCTTGTGCTGGGCATGGCGTCGGGAGAGGCGCTGCAGGCTGGGGTCGCGGGCGCCGCAAAGCCAGGCCTCGGCCGGCTCGGTGCCGATGTCGACGCCGAGATCCGAGAACCACACCTCGCCGGCATGGTCGCGACCCGCCGCCGTGAAGAGACCGGGCTTGAGCGTGAGCAGCGTCAGGGTGTCGTGCGCGGACACGCACGAGGCGCCGAGCGGCTGGCCGCGATCTGCGTCCAGACCGGAGGGCGCGTCGATCGCCAGGACGCGGGCGCCCGCGGACGAGAGCTCGGCGATGGCCGCGATCGCCGCCGACATCGCACCGCTCGGCGCTCGCGACGCGCCGATGCCGAGCAAGGCGTCGATGACCAGGTCGGGAGCTTCGTCATCCGTCGAGCCGCTCGATGCGCCGAACGTTCGGACCGGCACGCCGGCCTGCGCCCCTCGCGCCAGCGCCTGGCCGACCAGCGCCGGCGGCTGGGCAGCGGCATCGACGAGCAGCACCGTCGCGTGCTTGCCGAGCTCGCGCAGGCGGACGGCCGCCTCGATGCCGTCGCCGCCGTTGTGCCCGGGCCCGGCGTAGACGCGGACCCGCTCGGCATGCGGTGCCAGCGCCACTGCGAGCCGCGCCACCGCGTCGCCGGCGCGCGCCATCAGCGCGAACGGGTCGAGCCCGGCACCGCCCCGCACCTCCAGCCGGCGCGTCGCGGCGACGCTGAGCAGGCCGCGGCGACCGACGCCGGAGCCGATGCGCTCGATGCCGCCGCTCATGAGCCGAGCCTGGCGATCCCGAGCCCGTCGATCTCGATCGGTGTCTTGCGACCGGCGATGGCGTCGGCGAGCAGGCGGGCCGAACCGCACGACAGGGCCCAGCCGCTGCCGCCGTGGCCCAGGTTCAGCCACACCCCTTCGGCACCGCTGGCACCGAGCAGCGGCGGGCCGTCGGGCAGCATCGGCCGGGCGCCTTTCCAGCGCTGCGCGGCCTCGCGCCGGCTGATGCCGGGGAACCAGTCGTCGAGCACCTTGTCCAGCGTGACGAAGGCACGGTCGCTCTGCGCCTTGGACGCGGCGCCGATCTCGGCGCTGCCCGCCACTCGTACGCGGTTGCCCATCCGGCTGATGGCGACCTTGTAGCGCTCGTCCATCAGGGCGGCACGCGGCTCGAGGTGCAGGTGCTGGTCGTCGTGGCGCAGCGGCGCGGTGACCGAGTACCCGTGCACGGCGAGCAGCGGCAGACGGACGCCGAGCGGGCGCAGCAGCGCTCGCGAGGCGACGGCCGCGCACACGACCACCGCATCGAAGGCTTCCTCGAAGGGAACCGCGCTCGCGTCGGCGGTGGACGGCCAGGCCGCCGTCGAGGCTGCTGCGGCCGTGGACGCCGGGCTCGCGGCGGTCTCGCTCGCCTCCGGCGTCGGCACCACCTTCAGGCGCGGGCAGGCGCCGGGGGCGATGCGCTCGACCCGGCTATGAAAGCGGAAGCGCACGCCGGAACGTTCGGCCTCGCGGCGCAGCAGGTGGGCGAATTCGCGGCAGTTGCCGACCTCGTCGTCCTTCGAGTAGACGCCGGCGTGAAGCGGCATGGCGGGGTTCAGCCCCGGCTCGATGACCCGGCACGCCGCCGCGTCGATCACTGCGGGTGCTGCGCCGAGCTCGGTCAGGGCGCGGATGCCCGGCTCGGCGAGGGCCAGGTCGCGCGGTGTGCGCAGCAGCACGAGGAAGCCCTGCGCCCGCTCGAAGTCGAGGTGCAGTCCCGTCGTGAGCATGCGCAGGCGGTCCCGGCTGAAGTGCGCGAGCCGATGCATGCGCGCCCGGTTGGCGCGATAGGTGGCCGGCTTGCAGGCTCGCCACCAGCGCCACAGCCAGCCGATGGTGGCGCCGTCGAGCCGTGCGCCGACGCGCACCGGCGCATGCGCCGCGAGCAGATGCGACAGCACCTTGCGCGGCATGCCCGGGGCGGCCCAGGGCGCCACGTAGCCGGGAGCGACGAGGCCGGCGTTGGCGAAGCTCGCTTCCGCCGCGACCGTGCTCCTCTGCTCGAAGACCGTCACCTCGTGCCCGTCGATGCCGAGCTCGTAGGCCGTCGTCACGCCGATCACGCCGGCACCGATGACGGCGACGCGCATGCTAGAGCCGGTGGCGCAGGACGGATTCGATGGCCAGGCCGGCCGAGAGCACCGCGTCGTCGCGAAGGGCCGTGCCCCACACCATCAGGCCGACGGGGAACTCGTCGGGAGCGTGGCACGGCAGGCTCAGCGCGCAGCCGTCGAGGAGGTTGATCGCGCTCGGGTTGCGCAGGAGCTGCGCGTTGACGGCGAAGAAGCGGTCGTCGTTGCCGAGCAAGGCGTCGATCTCCGGCGCCACGATGGGCACGGTCGGGGAGAGCAGGGCATCGAAGCCCTCGACGGCGCGCTCCATGCGGGCGATCCACGACGTCCTGGCAGCGACGAGGTCGATGTAGTCGGCGGCGCTCATCGCCTCGCCGCGGCGGATCCGCCGCGCCACGCGCGGGTCGTAGTCCGCTTCCCGCTCGGCCAGCCAGCGCCGATGAAAGGCCCAGGCCTCAACCGGCGCGAAGCCGCCGAGAGCCGTGATCGCCGGGATCTCGCCGAGCAGCGGCAAGTCGATGATCTCGATCCGGAAGCCGGCCTTGCCGAGCGCGGCCAGACAGCGATCGAAGGCGGCGGCGACGGTGGCGTCGAGCCCGTCGAGCATCAGCGCCTGCGGGACGGCCAGGCGCCACTCCCTTGTTTCCCGATGGTCGACGGCGACCGTTCTCTCGGCCAGCAGCTCGTGCAGCACGACGGCATCGCGGACCGTCCGGGTGATCGCCGAGACCGTGTCGAGCGTCGTCGAGAGCGGCACGGCTCCTTCGGTCGGAACGAGCCGTGCCGTGCTCTTGAACCCGACCAGCCCCTGCAAGGCGGCCGGGATGCGGATGGAGCCACCGGTGTCGGAGCCGAGCGCGGCCCAGGCCGCGCCGAGCGCCACCGACACCGCGCCGCCCGACGTCGAGCCGCCCGGGATCCGGGGCGCCGGATCGAGGCGCGCCGTCGCAGCATTGGCGGGCGTGCCGTGGTGCGGGTTGATGCCGACGCCGGAGAAGGCGAACTCCGACATGTTGGTCCGGCCG
>JAESGR010000421.1_pt1 | contig 35257 bp, 29 predicted proteins | sample 9269771 | NCBI WGS metagenome assembly JAESGR01 (sample SAMN15739572, study PRJNA653492) | algae metagenome | isolation source: Chroococcus sp. CMT-3BRIN-NPC107 and co-occurring heterotrophs from well... | place: USA: Clark Mountains Wilderness, California | collected 2010-04-18 | reverse complement strand
GTAAAGCCGGTAGCTAGGTTATTTTTATCTAACAGCCCACCGGCATTTCCGGTAAACTCTAGCACAAATGGAGAGGCAAGAGAAACTACTACCTGTGAACAGGGAAGTGTACTAATAGGTGAACAAGGAGTAAGCGTTGAGCTTGGTTCTACATCCTGCACCAAAGAAGAACTACTAGAGACGTTTTTTGTATCAGTATAAGTGGTTGGCTTTGTCAGATGGTCAACCGGTTTACTTACAGCTACGATAGATGGATGCTTGCTTTCTTCGTTAGTTACAGTAGAGTAAAAAGATATATTCTTTGGGTTGCCGCTTGCCAGAGCTAGTGGTTTTGTTCCATACATTATACTTATAGCCATAAGTATAATTTTAGTGTAGTGGAATAGCAGTCCTTCCGTTAATTTTGCTAAGCTAGGTTGAGTAGTTTTTTTCATCATCGTGTAAATAGTTTGACATAATTGCTTCAATGGAAACTAGGTTCAGGAAAGAAGCAGATAGAACTTTTGGACTAGTTATTACTTTACTGTAAAAGGTTTATTAGTTGGTAAACAATAGTATATTGTCTTTATCCTACAGAGGAATAAAGGAACGATAAAGCAATAGAATTTAATAGAGGTACTATTTGCCGTACCTATCAATTATAGAAAGGGCTATGCAGGGATGCAGATTCAAAACACTAGTTAAGGTTATTTATTATAGATAATTAGTGTTTAAAATTGAACGATAAAGAATAAATAAGTAAAGTGCTAAGTAACATTGAATCATCATAGCTTAGCTTAACAACTGAACTCAAATAAACTCAGAGAGCAATCTTTACTTATACCTGAGTAAAGAAGTTTCCATTCAAGAGAAGGAATACATTTGTTTAAAAAGTAAACCTTAAATTATTAATTCTATGATATAGAATTAATAATAAACTAGTAAATTCAATAATATACACATAAGCCAAAAATTAAAGTATAGCATCTGCTGCGCTTGATCTTTTTCTAAAAAGTTAAAATAAATCAACGAAATCTTACTTGATAAAATACAGTTTATATAACAAAATTAGTACCTGGGTAAGCAGTGAAAGAGATAATTTTCGACGAAACCGAGTTTTTCTGCGACTAAATTAGTCTATCTATACAAAATTCGCTTCGCTTATACTGACCAAGTAATTTTCTCCATTAAAAGTATACATATTTATTTTATTACTTCATGCTTATTTCTTACATGAGATTGGCAACAATTTGATGCTTAAAAGGAAGCTATAAATATCTTATCATGTCAGAGCAGTTACTTATCCTATTTAACTCTGCTGGAAAATATATATCATTTTAACTGATCTTGCTACATTTGGGTGGACATTAAGTTAAGCGAAAATTCTTAACTTAAGGAAAATGGGACAAAGAAGAAAATTCGACAAGGAGTTCAAACTAATGACTGTTGAACTCAGTAAGAGCAGAGAAAATTTAGTAGATCTGGCTAAAGAATTGGATATCAAAATTGGGTTAATTTATCGCTGGCGCCGTGAGTTTTTAGACAAGAAAGAGGGGAGTTTTCCTGGCCATGGAAAACCAAAACAAACCCCTGAAGAAGCAGAAATAGCCCGTCTAAAGAAGGCGTTAAAAGATGCAGAGATGGAAAGAGATATCCGGACCCGATGCTGACGCGCGTCTGCTGGTCCAAAAAGGCGGTCAGCATCTTTTCCAAGAACGATGGGAGATATTCCAATTCATAAAGGATAATCACACTGTGTACCCCATTGAGAAGATGTGCCAAGCTTTTAATGTAAGTAAAAGTGGATATTATGCATGGCTAAACAGTGAGCCATCTAAACGAGCTATAGATAACCAGGAGATTCTTCAACAGATCAGACTGATCCACAAGGAGAGCGGCCAGACCTATGGTAGCCCAAGAATCAGTAAAGCCCTGAAAGCAAATAACATGTCAGTTTCCAGGCCCAGGGTTGCCCGCTTAATGAAGCAGGTTGAGCTTAGGGCAAAACGAGTTAAAAGGTTTAAGGTCACTACAGATTCAAAGCATAGTTATCCGGTGAGCGAAAACCTACTGGATCGCAATTTTATAGCTAACGCTATAGGAATGGGATGGGTTTCAGACATTACCTATATCAGAACCATTACAGGTTGGCTATATCTTACGGTTGTACTGGATTTGGCAGATAGAAAGATCGTTGGCTGGGCATTAAGTAAGACTATGAAGGCCAAAGACACGACAATAGCAGCATTGAAAATGGCTGTAAAAAACAGGCCTCTGATACAGCCTTTAATGTTTCATTCAGACAGGGGCATACAGTATGCTTGTGATGAATTCAGGCAAGAATTAGAGACATATCCTCTTATCAGACAAAGCATGAGCAGAAGAGCTAATTGTTGGGATAATGCTGTAGCCGAAAGCTTCTTTAAGACCCTGAAAGTGGAATGTGTGTATGATTATAAGTTTGCCGATCAGCAGCAAGCTGCTACCACTGTTTTTGAATATATAGAAATCTGGTATAACCGAAAAAGACTTCATTCCTCTCTGGGATATAGAACACCAGCACAGATGGAGCAACTTTTAAATCAATATGCGTTAGTTGCTTAATTTATTGTCCACAATTTTGTTGCAAGTCCAGTATAGGGCTAAGGAAGTCTTGGCTATCGCTGGTTATTAATAGTCCTATCCATTTACCGGCTCTTTCCATCCAATAAATACTTAATAGAAATTATATCTTAATATTCTTGTGTTTAGTAGGAAAAAAGACAGTTTTCTAAATTTCAAAGCGAAAAGATCATAAACACCTCTTTTCAATTTAAAAAATTAACCTCAAAAAATCTCTGCAAATCTGCTACAGAGAAATTTCAAAAACAAAAAACCGCCTAATTTGCGAAATTAAGTGGTTTTGTAGTGATTCCGTTCGGATTCTAACCAAAGGCCTATTCCTTATAAGAGAGTCGCCTGTAGGCTGTCAGTCAAGTCGTTATACTACTCAGGTCTCATATAGGTCTCAAAAAACAATTTTAAAAAACCTTTTTCCCTCGTTTCGCAGGGAACAATAATTCACTTAAGCTCCGCTCAGGAAGCCTTATACATAAGCACTGCTATTGAAAGATAGACCTCTCCCCTCTTACTTTTGACTTCCCTTGTCCACTTTTGTATCTCTTTATACACTTAAGCTATACTATTTCCACTAGATCTCAACTGACGCTAGGAAGGCTCGAAACATACCTGGGTTGATTTTATGCTAAACGGCATACTTAAAAGGACTTTAGTTTTGCTGATGACCTTTGAAGTAGATTTTAGAATTTACTATCTGTTATATAACTCTATCTGAAACTTTATTCTCACTCTTTCCAACTATCAAACGCAAACCTTTATCATAACTCACATAACTCCATAACCAGTTAGTGAATACCACTAAGCGGTTGCGGTAGCCAATGATAGAAATAAGATGAACAAACATCCAAATAAGCCAGGCAAAAAAACCTTGTGTTTTAAAAGCTTTTAGATCCACCACTGCTTTATTTCGTCCAATGGTTGCCATACTCCCTCTATCTATATATTTAAATGCCTTTAGTGGCTTCCCTTTAAGTAAGTTCTGAAGGTTTTCTCCCAGTAATTGGCCTTGCTGCATAGCTGGAGGCGCCATCATTGGATGTCCTTTTGGGGTATCTTCTGTAAGCATGGCCGCTACATCTCCTATGGCAAATATGTTTTCATAGCCGTCTATTCGGTTATATTGGTCCACTTTCAGCCTTCTTCCCTTAACTATACTTTCTTTGCGAATCCCTTCTATGGGCGCACCTATCACGCCTGCAGCCCAGATCAACGATTTAGTAATTAGTTTCTTTCCGTTATCTAGCCCAACTGTGTACCCATCATAGGATTTAACACAACAGTTTGTCCATACTTGAACACCAAACTCTTTCAAAAACTCTATTGCTTTCTGTGAAGCCTCTTCAGACATACCATTGAGCAAACGAGGCGTACCTTCGATGAGATGAATATCCATTTTGACAAAGTCCAGCTCTTTATAATCTTTGGGAAAGATATGTTTCTTTAATTCGGCTAGTGCACCTGCTACCTCTACGCCTGTAGGACCTCCACCCACCACTACATAATCCATTAGGCTATTTAGCTCCTCTTCATCTTCTGTTAATAAAGCCTGTTCGAAATTAGCTAATATTTTATTGCGTAAGAGTAAGGCATCTTCTATACTTTTGATAGGAATAGCATATTGTTTAATTTGTTCATTGCCATAATAATTAGTGATAGCCCCTGTGGCAATTACCAGGTAGTCATAGCTTATGCTTCCTATAGAAGTTTCTACTACTTTTCTTTCCGTATCAATAAATTCCACCTCACCCATTCTGAAATAAAAATTCTTCTGATTTTCGAAGCCTTTGCGGAAAGGATGAATGATGGAATCTGCTTCCAGTCCAGCGGTAGCTACCTGGTATAAGAGTGGCTGGAAAGTATGATGGTTATGTTTATCTACCAGTACCACTTGAACATCTACCTTGCGTAAGGCTTTCGCAAGCTGGCTACCGGCAAAACCACCGCCAATAATGACAACACGAGGCTTTCCAAGATGGGCAATACGGGCGTTATTTCTCATAGGTAAAAAGAAAAAGGTTGGTCTAGTGTATAGTTATGAATAGTTTACTATAAATGAATATATAAGTTCTTACCTGATAGTATATACCTGATAATGTTATCGATTGCTAGCTGTCCAATAGAGATTAACCTATAGAAGCGAACTTGTGCCAGATCATTTTTAATGAATAATTTCGAATGAAGTAACCTTAGATAGTAAGCATATAAAGACATTATCTACTAAGAAGTAATTGAAAAGCCTGTAATAGCATTAGAGACAAAATACTTTCATTCTATGATTTTGTACCGTATACCAATGATTCATACTATCAGCTACATTGATTCATGGTACAAGGTATGACTAGCTAAGATAGATAGAAAGGATAGTACATTTTGTGGCATTCCAAAAGTAGGTACGAAACTTGCTAAAACTACTCCTAACAGGAAGGTAGAAAGCAATCCTCCCAAACTGTCTAGTAAAAAGAGTCACTTTGGAGTTAAGGTCATACTATGAATCATTAGCGAAACCCTATTGATTCTTTTATTTTCTGCTTACTGGTAAGGTAATGGACTACGGCTTCCTGGCGGCGTTCCTCGTGTTAAGGTAGTGCTTCGGCTGGGATGTTGACCGGTAGAAGCAAGTGTTAGCGGCTTGTTCTTTTCGTCATTTGTTTGGGTCGTTTAGTTTGTAGTGTCCCAGCTGTATGAGTCCGTTTAAATTATCATACTCAACCCAGGTTTCTTTGATTTTTCCTCCTATGACTCGAAAGAAACAATTAAAATCTGCTTCCAATTTCTTGCCTGTTGGTGGGAACCGACCAAGTTGTCCTAGTTGTGTCCCCGAAAAATGAATTCTTGCAGCAACTAATTCTCCCTCTTCTATAATAAAAATGATCTCCTCTAAAAGGTCAGGAAATGTGTCCAATTCAGCTTTGTGAAAGTTGACTAAGGCAACACTCGTTTTTATTTCGTTGGGTATTGAGGAACTATGTCTAACAAAATTTGAATGAATAAGGTTTAAAACCTTATCCCAATCCTTTTCATTTGTTGCTTTCACAAATTCTGTTACAATATCTTTATTGGTTTTCAATGTTGGCAGTTCTTTTGGCATAAATTAATGGTGTTGATAAGCCTATTTACACACTTAATTGTAACATACCCCAACAACCAATTTTTAAAGAGAGGCGCATGCCTCTAATTGATGATTATTCTAAAAGGAGTTGTAGGTTATAGAAGTTTGAGCCACATTTTATAACTCTCTTAATTCAATATCTTTGAAGCGCACATGCATATCCTGGCCCCCATGTAATTGAAGCGCAATATGACCTTTCAGCCTGCCTGGATCATTGATAAGTTCGGCTGTTTTTTGTCCATTTACATGTACCACAATATGACCTTTATCTGCCCTGACTGTCATTTGATTCCACTCATCAGGCTTATACCACTTTTTTACAGCTTCTGCTGAGGGTTGCACCACCCATGCCCTGCCACCAGTTTCATATAACCCACCTGCATCTCTTTCGGGATCTATTTCGGCCTGAAAACCGTTTACGCCCACCACACCTCCTACTTCATCTATCCGAAAGTACAATCCACTATTCCCTTTAATAGCTTTGTACTGGATGCGTATCTCAAAATCCTGGTAGCTCTTATCTGTCACCAGCAACCCATGCCGTTGATCTGTTTTGTCGCTTCTTCCTACTATGGCTCCATCCTCCACTTTCCATTCGCCTCCCGGGATGGCATGCCATCCCTTTAAGGTTTTGCCATCAAATAATTTAACCCATTTTTCCTTCTGCTTTACTGATTCCTTTTTAGCTAGCAGATGCCCAGATAAATGCCTTGGTATAGTAAATCCAAGTAAAAAGCATAAAGCCGTAAGAGATATATATTTATAATAAGACAGCATCATAAAAGATTAGTTTAGAATTAATATCAAGAGTTTTATTTTACTATTTATTTCCGGAATTCTATCCAGTCAAGGTACAGCGTGGTCCACATACTGGATTGGGCATTTTTGGGGTCATGGTAGACAATGTAAATGTCATAAACTCCTTTTTGAGGAATTAATTTACCAGACACCTCCTTCCATTTAGTATCTTTTTGATCAGCGCCTGTTTTCTGTGGCGTTTTTGCTTGTCCCACCTCTACACTGGATACCTCCTTTCCATCTGGCTTGTCTACATGTAAGGACAACCTCCCTCCTATTTGTGAAGGATCTACCTTGTAGACTACAGAAGAAATGGCAGAGAGGTCAATATCCTTAAACATAATCCACGAGCCGTTTTCTGCAAAGCGGATAACGCCTTCGCTTAATTTTGCTACTGCCTTATCATCATTAGAGTTGACAGCTTTTAGCTGAGGAGGTTTAAAATAAAAGTTTTTCTTTACCAGATTTGAGCCCACACCCATTACTTCTTTGTCTTGGTAGCTTACTGAAAGTATATATTCACCTCCGGCCTCTCCTTTATTGGTTTTTACCGGTTTAATGATTCCCATAGGAGCCACCGTACGGGTAGCTTCTGACTGATCATTAACAGACAAAATATAGGTAACTATATCAGATGCCTGCTCATGGGAAAGCTGCGGATGAGCCGACATTACATACTCTCCCCAAACGCCGCTACCGCCTGAAATTACTTTTTCGGCGAGTTTTTTTATGGTAGCTTCTTCTTTTTTATATTTTGTTGCAACAGCCGTATAGCTTGGCCCCACAGATTTTTCCTTCATCGCATGGCAGGACTTGCAATCGCTTTTTTCCATCAATGCCTGGCCCTTCTGGATTACAGGCGAAGCTTCATGCGCCTGTGCGACCATGGTTAGATCTGGCCCCATAGTATGGTAGGCAAGGGTAACTTTTATCTCATGCGCTTTTATCTCCCCACCTTGCAGGCTACCATCTTCTTTGTCTATAATATTGAGCTTATACTCAATAGGTGTATTGCTGAAGTAAAAACTACTGTTTCCATCTACAGTCAGTACCACTTCCGGCTCGGTATTGCCTGCTTTGATTTGCAGCTTTTTCTCACTGCTCTTTCCTTCCTTATCCGACACCACCAGCCGCACCGTGTATGTACCGGCACGCTCAAAAGTAAAGGTTGGATTTGCCTCTTTGGATTGTGCTTCCTTTTTATCGAAATACCATTGATAGGAAAGGGCAGATGAATCAGGATCATAGCTTCCTTCTGAAGAAAATTGCACTGTAAGTGGAATACCACCGGTAGACTTATCCGTTTTAAGCGCTGCAATTGGGGCCTGGTTGCCCCGGTTGTATTCTATGCGGTACAAGCCGGCATCTTTATTTTTGGCAAACCAGTAGGTACCATATTCCAGCACATATAACACGCCATTAGGTCCTACTTCCAGGTCTATGGGATGATTGAGTTTGATGTCTGGCATGAATCTTTCTATACTATCTACTTTGCCATCTGGCGTAAGGGTCACTACATTTATCCAGTCCCGCATCCATTCGGCTATAAATAGTTTACGATCGTAATGAGCCGGCAGGTGTTTGGTAGTATCGTTGGTCTTTTTTTCATAGTGGTCGCTGTAATATACAGGGCCTGCCACCGGAGATTTGCCACCTGTACCTAAATATTTGAAATCCGGTGATTCATCATAAGAGTACCAGATAAGGGCACTTTTAGCTGGCGGAAGATTCGTAAGACCGGTATTATTTACTGATTCATTTACCGGCTTTTGAGGGTCAAAAAAGGGGCCGATCTTTTCTGTAGCAAAATCAAAATCGGCATAGGCTGCATTAGGACCTGCAAAGTAAGGCCATCCAAAAAATCCTGCTTCCCTAGCTACATTCCACTCATCATAACTGATAGGCCCTCTTTTTGGATTATCTACCGTATTCTGGCCTACATCTCCCCAGTACAACCAACCTCGCTTGGCATCCACAGAAATCCGGTAAGGGTTACGGCAACCCATCACATATATTTCAGGTCGAGTGTTTTCTGTGCCTTCGGCAAAAAGATTTCCTTTAGGTATGGTATAGCTGCCATCTTCCTCGGGGTGAATACGTAGAATTTTTCCCCTCAGATCATTGGAATTTCCGGCCGTGCGCTGGGCATCCCAGTTTGCCCGCCCTTTCCGCTCGTCTATAGAATTATAATACCCCGGATTGTGCGGATTGGTATTATCACCCACGGCAATAAACAGATTGCCATCGGGACCAAAAGCCAGGGAGCCTGCTGAATGACAGCATTCCTGCCTTTGCGTGGGTATTTCTATCAGAACTTTTTCTGAGTTCAATAAAAGGCTATCGCCTTGCAGGGTAAAGCGTGAAACACGCTGCATGGGTTTCTCACCAGTAGGAGAATAGTAAAAATACACATACCCATTTCTAGAGTGTTGTGGGTGCAGGGCCACGCCTAACAGGCCATCTTCCTGGCCACTATACACTGGCAGATTAGCCAGTTGCTTTATTGAATGAGTATGTGGGGAATATAATTTGACACCGCCCTTTCTTTCAATGAGAATGACTTTGCCTTCATCTGTTATCGTTATTTCGGATGGTTCATCAAAATCTTCTGCCAGTTTCACTTTTGTGAACCGTTTCATCTCCAGCTTTTCATCTTTCCAGGTGGGGGAAGTACTTTGTGATGAAGAATAATCATTAGTAGTGCAAAAGCTGAAAAGAGCTATTGTAGAAAAGAAGATAAGAATTAAATGAAAATATCTCTGACCATTATTGACATGCATTTTTGTGTAAGTTGAAGGTTGGTATAAATATATATTTTTAAGCAAGCATGGAGTTATAACAGGCAAGCAATTTAGCTATGTCACTAGCCTGCCTGGCGGTTCAAATAGTTGTATCGTGGAAGCTCTTCTAGAAGGACAGATGCAAAAAATGCTTACTTACCCCAATGAAAACAAAATATATAAAAATAATCCTCATTTACAATCAAAACAGTTTTGTTGTTGGTTGATACTTTAGGATACATTGTATATATAGTTCTTTATAATTGGAGGTATGTAAAAGGGCGGTTGATGTTGAAAATGAAAGCATAAACATCTCCATCATACTTAATTTTACCTTCAGCAGATTTTTTAACTTCTAGAAAGTTTAGACGCAGGAGGATAGTTGTTTAGTTTCTGACAGCATTTATTTGTAATTGTAATTGGCGTTTGTAATTTTAAATGAATAACTTCCCGAAGGAATTACAGCGATTACCATCGAATTCTCCTTTTGGAAGATCTCCACATTCTCTAGATTCTCTAATCGATTTCCATTACTTGATATCTGTGTTGCGGAACTGGCCGGGAATGTTACTTCCGCAGTGGTATTATGGGGCACTACTATATTCCATATCATATTATGATTCTCCTTCTTCCATTCACTTTTTATCATTCCATAAGGTGATTCGTGAGATGCTTTTACAAAATTTAGCCCTTGAGGAAAAACAGGGTTCATGATAATTTTTTTAAATGCAACTTCCCGCTTATCGGTTTTGATTCCTCCTAAATCCTCATAGCACCAAACCAAATAATCACCCAGGAGCATAACATGATTACCCGAATTCATAGATGGATCGGCCGTATTACCGTTCCAAAGCTCCCATATGGTAGTGGCCCCATTTTCAATCATGTAACCCCAGCTTGGGTAGGTGCGGTTGGTTGCAATTTTATAGGCCAACTCTGGCCGGCCATACTCAGTAAGGCCGCGCATTAAAAATTGAATTCCTATCAGACCCACACTTACGTGCGAATTAAATTCCCCTTCAATGCGTGAAGTGAGATTTTCAAACACCTTTTTTTCATACTCATCAGGAACCAATCCCTGCATTAAAGAAATTAAATTAGCAGTTGTGGTATTATTTCCATATTGCGCAGGTTGGGTTCGAAAAAACTTATTATTGTAAGCTGTTTTTACTTTTGCTGCTAATTCTAAAAATGCTGCTTTATCAGATTTATTACCCACTACCTCAGCGAATGTAGACATTGTATTCAACAGGCGGTAGTAAAAAGTAGTAGATAATATTTCACCATCGGTAATTTTGTTTGGGTCTTTTGAATGGATTATCTGAAGACTTTCTGGAGGCATACACCAGTCACCATACTGGTCTTTGGTCATGATGTAGTCTTTCATATACTGCGACTCCATATAACCCATCCATTTTTTCATGGTTTGATAGTGCAATTTTATTGGCCTTGTATCACCGAATTGCTCATAGAGCATTTGTGTAACAAAAACATATGTTCCTGGCCAGGTGATATTATCCGAATAAAACTGCCAGTAAGCCGGGGCCACATCAGAAATACTACCGCTTTCCAGTTGGGTATCCTCAATATCCTGAACCCATTTAGCATACAATAATTGATTGTCAAACATGAAGCTTTCACCGAAGCAGCCTATAGCCCTATCCCCGAGCCATCCCATTCGTTCATCCCGCTGCGGACAATCAGTGGGCATACTTCTGTAATTTCCAATAATGCCCCAATAAGCGTTTCTGTAGATCTGATTAATCGTAGAATCAGATGTTTCAAAAGAACCGCCCGGTTCCATATAATCATAGATAACCTTCCCCTCTAAATCCTTCAGATCCGGAGCATAGTCGATTCCCGTAATTTCGACATATCTGAAGCCATGATAAACAAAGCGCGGCTCATAAAAGAAGACCTGGCCGCTGGTAGGGATATAGGTATCAGTAGATTTTGATCCCCTCAAATTGGCCGTGTATATATTTCCATCTTCTTGAACCGTTTCGGCATAGCGTAACACAACAGACCTATCTTTGGAACCTTTTAAATTTACGGCTAACCAACCAACCATATTCTGTCCCATATCCACCACATAACGACACGTATCTATTCGTTTAACCTCCACCGGTCTTACTCTTTTCATGGTGGTGATATTTGGGTTTAGCTGGGCAACCAGTTTCCCCTTGGGTGCACTTACCAGCTGGGCATTCCGCCAATGCCCATCCTCATACTCGTTAATATTCCATTTTTTTAATTCCAAATTTGCATTGTATTCCTCTCCATCAAATTCATTGTTTGAAACGATTGGCCCCTGAGTATTAATTTTCCATGAGCTATCGCTCACAATGGTTTTCTTTCCTCCATCGGTATATTCTATTTGAAGTTGTAACAAAAGTTTAGGAAAGCCATAATGTACCTGAGCGGGATTATCCAATGGATCCCCTCCAGGTACATTCTCTCTACGCATCGAGAAAAACCGGCCATTTCCCAATATTACACCAATGGTATTTATTTTCGATGTAAGGTGACTTTTGACGTCAAAAACATTATAATTCACCCGCTTATTGTAATCAGTGGCAGTAGGAGCAAAAATGTCATTACTGATTTTTTTCCATTTATGTAACTCTCATACATTCCCAAACCAGAAATATAAAGTGTAGCCTTTTGAATCTCTTTTTCCAGGGTAAACTTTTTCCGAAGATAGCGAGCCGACAATCTGGTTTTCGTTGTTAATTTTCCCGAATTAAGCATACTATCTATCCCAATCCAGTTGGCCAGTGGCAAAGGATCATTCATAAATGCCATTGTGTAGGTGGCTGGTTTGCTCCAGGTAGATTCTCCTTTATTAGTCGTGACTTTTACCTTCCAATAATAGGTTTTTTCAGATTCTAAAGTCTCCCCTGCATAAGGGATTAATACAGAGTTTCCGCTTTCCACTTTACCGGAGTTCCAAACCAAATTTGTTTCATTTTTCAGGTCTTTGGCGGATTTCGCTACCAAAATGTGATATGCATGTTGCAAAATATTGGTTTGATCCGATTCTATTTGCCAAGAAAAGCGCGGATGTTTACTATCTAGTCCCTGGGGATTGGTTAAAGTTTCCACCTTCAGTTTAATGGGACCAGGAGTCGGCGAGCCGCAAGAAGACATGCCGAGGACTAACATTAATAGAAATAAAGTTAAAAAATGCTTTATCGTCATTATATTCTGTTTTATACGGTATTTTATAAGTTTTTTGTATCAGGATTTTTACAATCTGCAGGTTGGAAAGCAAAAGTTTTCTGCGATTCTGATTGAGATAACGCGCTTATTGAAAAGAGTATATATAAAACGGTAGCTGGAATTAGTTTTAAAATAATCATTTTTTAACGTCTTAATTTTTACCATTTCAAATCAAATATTCTGATTCCATCCCCTGAAAGGATTTTCAGACTTTTTTCTTCTGATTTGTCAACTATCGTTTTTATAGTATTTCCATTTTCATCCAGAAGGGTGAGCGAGTAAGGTTTTATTTTTTTATATTTAATAACACTTTGAGATCAATCACACTTTCAGATGTTGGTGTTTCTGCTAAGATTCGCCAATTGCTCTCTGTTTGGGAAAAGGCTGTCCTGTGAAACCCTGTGAGCGTCAGCAACACGAATAAGGAATGCCAAAACCTTCGAATTTTAATTGTATATCTCTTTTTCATGTGGTGAGGATTTTGATGGCTAAACTAGATTGACCTGTTTTATCAGCAAATCAGCATGTGTCAGGTCTTTTTAAATTTTTACTTCATCGGATGGGGATTTTCCGGAGTGCCTATGGTAGGTGGCGCTGAATAATCGACTTCAAGATCCAGGTCTTTCCAATAATACTTTAGAGAATCTCCGGCAGGCCAGTTCTTATATACGCCTTCCCAATCTATGCAATGGAGATGAGGGCTCCTGATAGAAACAGGGCCGATCTTTCTTTCTGCCATTGCTTGAAAGCGGCAATCCATGGATAGGCGTATCTTGTTTTTGGAATTATTATCGATTCCTTGGTGTACGGTATGGCTATGAAACATGAGTACATCCCCTGCTTCAAATTCTCCTGTAACCCACAAGGCATCTTCTGGAACGTCTATACTTATCAGGCCTGCCCCTTCCGCTGGCCGTTCAGGAAACAATCCCCAATAGTGGAAACCAGGCACCACGGCCAGACCTCCCAGCTCTTTTTTACAATCTCCCAAAGGTATCCAGCTTGTCCATGTTTGCTCTGTTCCCCGCACGTGGTAATAATCCTGGTGAGGCGGCGTAGTAAAATTCTGTGCAGCTGGAAAAATGGTGCGCAATATCTTTAATGGATGAACAAGCGTCTCACCGCCAAATAATGCATCCAAAGCCGATAATAGATTCCGGTGATGTGCAAGCGCATGAAAAGAACGCAGTTGCTGAATATCCTTGTAATAGTTCGTGTAATCACGATTGACAGAGGATTCCATAATATAAAATCCCGGAGCACTCACTCCTTCCATCAACGGTGCGCTTTCATCTAAAAAGCCAAGCTTCCTGCAAACTTCAAGCACCTCCTTGCGCAACTGAAGAACAGCATCTTCAGGCAGGAGATTGCGGAAAAATAAATATCCCTTTTCATCGGCTCTTTGCTTTAACTTTCTGGGTCCAGCTATTAAGTGAGTCGACTCTTCAAAGGGTTCAAAATTCTTGACTTTATTCATTGCCATAGGGATACTAAGGTTTAGTGGTTAATAAAAAAATGATGGGAGCAGCGCTGTATTGAATAACTGAAAATTATTCACGCAATAATCCTAACACAAATAAAGTATTCCTCTATTGTAAGTCAAGTGTTTTTAGCAATTTATTTTTTTGTAAATTGCTGAATATCAATATGTTAAAACAAAATAAATGCACATAAATCGCAATATTACCACCTTGGTAATCTGCCAATTAAGGAAAGATGATCCTTTCAGAAATTGCACATTAGTAGCATTAAAAAATATATTTAAGTATCATTCAATACAAGGAAGCGGATGGGCAGCTCTTTATTAGAACTGTACCAGCAACCGCTCTGTATGCATGCTGCAGCAGTTTCCAGAACCTATCCTATATGTATAAGAAAACTGTTGAGAATAAAATGAAAAGCTGTTACTTTAACTTGGTCATGATTTAATAACTTAAAAATTAGGATGGAAATAAAGTTTTTTTGCCCGCTATGGGGTTTGGTTTCCGACTATATTCACCAAATCAACCAACCGTTGGAAGAGATTTTCAGAAGAATAAAGAATGCAGGGTATGATGGCATAGAAATGGCCATTCCTTTTTCTGACAAAGAAAAAAGCCAGATCGCACGCTTGCTAAAAAAGTATAGTCTTGAACTCATAGCTTTGCAATGGGCCGCTACCGGCAATAGTTTGCAGGAATATATAATATCCTATCAGCAGCATATGAGAAATGCTGCTGAAGTAAACCCTTTGTTTATAAATTCCCATACAGGCAGGGATTATTACCCCTTTGACGACATTTGCTCTATACTTGATTCGGCTATAGAGCTTTACCAGAACCTAAATGTAAAAATCGTTCATGAAACGCACAGAGGACGGTTTAGCTTTCATGCCGCACTCATTCAACCGTATTTCGGCCGGTATCCTGACCTGCGGATTACGGCAGATTTTTCTCATTGGTGCAATGTGTCAGAAACATTTTTACAGGATCAGAAACAAAGTTTACAGGCTGCTATTCAAAAAGCAGATCATATTCATGCAAGGGTCGGCCACCAGCAATCATGTCAGGTGAGCGATCCCAGGGCACCAGAATGGCAGCAAGCACTGAATTATCACCTCGAATGGTGGGATGCTATTGTGGAATATCATGAAAAAGCAGGTACCCGTATCCTTACTGTAACACCAGAATTTGGCCCCGGCAATTACATGCCATTGTTGCCTTATACCAAGCAGCCGGTTGCCGATCAGTGGGAGATCAATAACTGGATGAAAAACCTCCTAAAAAAAAGATATGGTAAGCATGCTAATGCGAAGGACTGACAGTAACAGTTTATTAATACCTGACAAAGCTTAGATTGAAACGAGCGTCTGACAGGTTTATTTGAAAGAATTAGTTTTACCTAATTAGATTAATAATAATGCCTCCGAAAAAAATAACTCAGAATAGAAGTAAAGCGCCAAATAAAGAAAAAGGATCTTCCCAAAATTTTCTGTTGGAAAACATCTTCAAAGTGATACCCATGCCTGTTTTTGTGAAAGACAGGAGACACCGGTGGGTAATCTTCAATGATGCTTTATGTCGTTTGCAGGGTAAAGCGCCAGAAGAGCTTCAGGATAGAAATGATTATGATTTTTTTCCGAAAATTCAGGCAGATCAATTTTGGCAGGAGGAGGAAACTATTTTCAAAACGAGAGAAGAATTGTTTAATGAAGAGCCATCCCTTAGAAATGGCGCCGAATCATATGTGCTTATAAAAAAAACAGTGATTACCAGCGAGGAGGGTGATGATTATCTGGTGGGATGTTGTATTGATATTACAGACCGTAAAAAAGCGGAGTTAGCCCTAGTAGAGAGCGAGCGGCGCTTCCGGTCACTGGTACAGTATTCTCCTGATATTATTATTATCCTAGAAAAAGACTTTACTGTTCGTTACGTAACCCCCTCATTTCAACGCACGTTTGGAATACCAGAAAATGAAGTTTTAGGCCGGCCAATTTTGGAATTTATTCATGAGGAAGATATTCCCAGTATAATCGAAAGGATTACCCATATCCTGCAGACTCCTGGAACACGAACTTCTCTGGAATGCAGGTTCAGGAAAACAGATGGAGAATTTCTGATACTCTCTTCTATTTTTAACAATCTTTTGTTTGAACCTGCAGTTAGTGGTATTGTGATTAATTCAAGTGATATAACGGAATTAAGAAATCAGGCTGATGAAATTCAAAGAATGAACAAATTGCTTGAGAAGGATAACAAAAAGTTACAGGTAGATTTAAAAAAAGAAGTAAAGAAGAGAATAAATGCAAAGGCAGTAAATTTTAGTGAATTTAAGGAAATATATCCTGATGATACCGCTTGTTTACAATACGTTTCAAGCCTGAAGTGGAAAAATGGATATGAATGCAGAAAATGCGGAAACGAAAAGGAATGCAACGGAAAAGCCCTGTATTCCAAACGTTGTACGAGCTGTGGCTATGATGAATCAGCCACTGCCTATACCATCTCAGGCTTAAATTCCCAATATTAAAAGCTTTTTATATGGTATTCCTGATTAATTCCCAGAGAAGAATCACGGAGAAAAATTTGTCAGATCATGTCTCACTGCGCAAGGAGACCTGTTCTGTTTTTAAGCGCAAATTATTGACTGTAATAATGCATAAAAAAAACAGCAACAAACCTGTCCAGGGATTAGAAGACTTAGTGCTGGTGCCTATGAAAAAACCAACCAAGTAATTTGGTGGAAAATTTGCCGGGCTTATTTCTTAAGAGAGGCGGTTTCCAAGTAAGTTCTCAGCCTGCTTACTTGAACAGTGTATAATGTTAACAGGCGTACTTTTATACAGATAAGATTGTAAGCCTTCAATATTTTACTAATGGTTTTATCTGTCCTGCATTCAGTAGCCTGATAAAAAGAACTATGCCTTTAAGCAGGATCCACCGGGTGTAGAGATGATTGAAACATATATCATTTTAATAAAAGTATTTTGTCGACTTAGACCAACAAAGGCCAAGCATGATAGGGCCTTCTACTTTCTATTTGGCATCTGTGAAATTTTGAACATTATATAGAATACCTAAGCCCAATGCCTGGCTATATTGAATATTCAAATCTTGGTCCCGTTCGTAGAGCAGGATACCTATTAAATTAATACTGATAAAACGATTCACCCTTGCGGTTATGGTAGTACTAAGGCAGTGGTCTGCCGTGCTAAAGGCTAATGTTTCGTAGTTGGCATAAGCCTGGTAATTCACCTTCAGGTTCAGCTTACTTGTCAATTCTTTTTCCAGGTCTGCTTGCACCATCGCTGCCAGCCATTCCATCCAAACATTACCACCTACTGGCGGCAAGGATAAATTTTATTAATAGGTATATTTAAGCATTATCTAACCTGCTTTCATTGGCATATATCTGACTAAAGTTATTTTTGAGTGCTTTGCCTTATGGACTCTAGTAGCGATAGATGATTCCTACAATGCTCTTCCTATGTTTGGTTGATGTTTTTAGAATAAATAATAGATCACCTCTTAAAGTTAATAGTGAAAATTATAAAAACAACCTTTTTCGATTTTAAAAAATTTCTTAAAAAAATTTAAGCATTTTGGTTACTGCGGATTTTTAAAAATAAAAACCGCCTAATTTGCGAAATTAAGAGGTTTTTGTATTGATTCCATTTGGATTCGAACCAAAGACCTACGGCGTAGAAGTGAGTAGACGGTAGGCTGTTAGTCAAGTAGTTATGTGTCATAGGTCTGAAATAGCTCCGAAAATATAATTTTTAAAACACCCTTTTTACATCGTTTGGCTAGGAAAAATAATTCACTTATGTTCGGCTCAAGAAGCATTTTGTACAAGCAACTCCTCTCAAAAGATAGCCGCCCTCTCCCTAGCTAGCTTTTTTTCTCTGGTCAATGAAAACATGTTCAGCATTCTAACTAAAAGGTAATAGGACCTCAACTGAGGTGTGCTCCCAAGCAAGCTTCATGGCTCTTTTTTCCTTCACATTTCGTAGTCATGATGGTTTGGCTCTGAGGCATTGCTATTACTATCTATATAAAATTACCCTATCATCTTGACTTTTTGATAACATTAATGGAAGTAAGAGAGTTTAACAGCCTATAGGTATGAAAGCTTATCATCTAGCAAGACTGTATTTGCATTTTACTCATTATAAATTAGCTGACTATGAATATTCCTACATTATCATTAGGGGCTAGATTAACAGCTGTTAAATTAAAGAATCAGTCAGGAGAAGAAGTAGGAAATTGATTGAATGGCTGATGGATGTGCAAGAAGGAAGAGTAATTTACATAGTTGCCAAGTTCAACGACGCTAATGCGTATTTTGCGATACTCTGGGCTTTGATGAAAGCAGACCTGCAAGCAAGTGGCTTTTTGTTTGTAGATCAGCACAAAGTGAAAGAGCATAAACTGCAAATTGACCACAATCAATTAAGTGAGCTGTTGCTTGATAAAGAGTTCGTCAATCGGATTTATGATACCTATCAACTTCCCAAGTACTGGGAGCAGAATCACTCCTCCAAAGCTACTCTTGAAGCTAAGGCTTGAGGACAAGAAGATAACAATACTTCGAATGCGGAAGCGGGTAAAGGAGAAGGATATGGAGGGTGATAAACTAGAGCGCAAAAACAGGCATCAAACCCTCTAACCTATCCATGGAAGATAGCTAATATTGCGCTACTACTTTTACTGCTGTGTAAACATAAGCTTAATTGCACCTATATGACTGAGTCTTTTGCTACCCGAATAGTTAAAATCAATACCCTTAAAAAAGATGAAGGCTAAGCACAGATCAATTATCTGCTCTGACAGATCCTAAAATAGAACCTCATAAAATAGATCAACTCCTTGAAGATGTAAATTCAATATATCGTGATGAGCAAACGGTAGCGATTATTGAAAAGCTATCCAGAAAGCCCATACAAATGCCAATGATTCCTTAAACATTAAAGGTAGCTGACTCACTAGATTTTGCTTCAATCCAATCAACAGAAATCAGAGGTAAACCTACCAATGGTAGATAAATCATTAAAAGTTGTTACAATTAGTATTTCTATAGCCTTGCTGTTATGATCTGACTAATACTGGCTTAGTCATGAATACCTGATGGAAATATGGCAACCATGGCTTCTTCAACCAATCAATAGTTTAGCAGAATTACGTCCTCCTTATTAGAAATCGGCTAATATATAATTTCTATTCGCTAAGTATCATAGGCTAATTCAGAGTGAGATACCTAGTATCACTCATAACTCTAAATGATAACTAAATAAGTCACAGAATGCATATATCGTATACTAAAAGCAACTGAAAGAGAGGATATAAATATTTATGCAAACCAAAATTTACTTGAATTATTTAATCATACTTTATCTGAAAAGTTTTTAGATACATCCATTCATAGGAGGTCTTTGGTACATAATAGCAGCTTAGTGATAAGTATAAAATTTTTGGAACCTATGTAGAATAAGGATTGCTTTTCTAACGTGTAAAATCGTAGCTAATACCTACAGTAAATTGTCTGTCGTTAGTTGGTACAGGTGCATGTCCGGCATAGTAAGGTTGTATCAACACATACTGCGCATCGAAAATATTGTAGATCGAAAAGTTAAGATTCATACCTGGCATCAGGTTTTTATAGATTAAGTTGCAGTTTACAAGTAATACCTCTGGATAACTTTGTGAAGCAAACTCTCTGGTGGCCGGTTCCAATGCTTGCATCTGGGCAAAAGCCTGAGTTTGTCCATACCTTTTACTTAAAAACACAAGCGCAGGAGCTAGTTGTACTTTTTTAAATCGGTAATTAAAACCAAGGTTCATTTTTAAAGGAGGTAAACCAATTGTCTGATGCTTATCTGCTGTCAGATAATCGCCAGAACTCTTTTTACCTGGTTTGCTATAGGCCACATTGAAAAATCCACCCCAATAATTATAATTAAATAAAAGATTGCCTTCCACCCCCATGGATTGAATTCTGCCTGTATTGCTATACTGCAGATTACTTCCATTCCATATGATTGGATCTTTAATATCTATAAAATAGCTATTTGCTTTTGCAGAGATATTGTCACTGAAACTGTATCCAATTTCTATTTCATAATTCTCTGAGGTTTCTGGTTTCAGTTGATCGTTAAAAGAAACCCAACGAGAGTAAGCCTGCCAAGGCATAGGAATCCGGTAAGCATGTCCGTACAAAAGCTTTGTGTTAAAACGGTCTCTTTCAAATACAAATCCTATTCGGGGAGCACTAGCTGTACCAAAAGTATTTTTCTCCAACCTGTTTCCTGCAATCATAGAAAACATAGGTGAGAGCTTGATTGTATATTGGGCAAACCCTACAACTGACTCTGTAAATCTAGAGTAAGTATAATGGGCAGCCAACGTATCATTGCCAAATAAACCCGGTTCACCTTCTCTCGACATATTCATCATAATATCTCTGGTATAGCCGCTACCTAAAGAAAGTTCGCCATATTTCTTAAAATTGAAGTGCATATTGAAATTACCTCTGATATGATGTGTAATAGCACCTATTCCTGATAATTCTCCTGTTACAACAGAATGAGGCGTCGCTGCTCCATTGATAGGATTACCTCTAGAATATTCAACTACTGGTTCAATTTTAATTATATTACTAACTTGTTTTTTGTATTGCAATAAAATAGCATCAGAATAATTAGTTAGTAACTCTGAATTTTTATTCCGTTCATTCACCGGAATAATCTTTGTATAGCCATCTTGTCCGGTAAAATTAAAATCTATGTGGTGATATTTAACAGTAAAATCCTTGAAAGAAATATCTGAAATGATGTGGAACCATTGTCTGGAAGCGTTTTTTAAACCATATTGTAAAGTATCGCCCCAAAAATCTGTATATGTTTTGGCTGAAGTAGGATGAACAGAATAACCAATACTTGTATTAAATTTTATCTCATTCACATTACCTCCGAATGAGACGTTGCTCCCGCCCCCAAATTCTTTACCATCCAATGAATAACCATTGGTATTGAACCGGACATACTGGCCGTCCCGCTCATTTCGGGTAATTATATTCACAACAGTGACTTCTGAAAATCCTCCGTGTAATACACTTCCAGGACCACGAATAATTTCTACCCGCTCTATCATAGCGGCTGGATAAGAGCCAATAAAATTTACATTGCCATAGGCATAATCATTTACCGGAATATTGTTGATCATCAATGAGCCCTTGCCTTCATATACCCAGATGCCTCTAAAACCCCATCCAAATAAATTAGTACCATCTATCCCGAACTCAAAGCCAGGTATTGTTCGTAAAATATCAGTTAAATCACGGAAGCCATAACTGAGAATTTCTTTACGGCTGATTACAGAAACAATGGATGGTACCTCCTGCTCCTTTTGAATGTTTACAGAGGCTAATCCAATCTCCTGTTGTTTAACTGTCCCTCTCAGCTGGTCGTCTGTAAAATTCATCTGTAATAATTTATCTAATTCCATTGCTGTTGTATCCACCGGGGTATGCTCCGGATTGGAAGATTGTGCTGATACAGATAAATTGCACAAAATGCTAAAAAATAAAGATAGAGAAGTAAAAAATAGCTTCATAGAATGAAGATTAATGGATTTAAACTGGTAAGAGCAATTAAACATTTGACATAAATGGATAACCTAAATTCTTTTAAAGTACAATAGCTAATGAAGTAATACTATTAGATAATTTTAAGCCTGACTTTTTTAGAGAATCATTATTTAGCTCAAATTTTATTTTTCCATCTACAGTAATCAGATTGACCATACTTCCTTTCTTTCCCCAGCCATCACGTTCGGTACAAATAAGAATATTTTTATTACCCCATGTAGCCAATAAATTATCCAGATCTATTTTGGCAGAAGCAGGCACAAACAGAATATTACAGTATTTGATATCTGAAGTAGTCGGATAGTTCACTACTTTTATATTTTGAGTGGCAATCTTTTTATTATTCAGGTTTTGTTCAAAAGTTCCACTAATAGCCTTATTGCCCACAACACCGATTATAAAGTCTCCAGTAGAATATTCCGGCTCCCACTGAGTATACTTAGCAATGTTATATACAAAGACAACCTGATATTTATAGTCCAAAGTTTGTCCCATCCCCTTTATAAAGCAGGTAAACAATAGAAAGAGCAGTAAAAAAAGTTGTTTATTCATAATTAAAAGATAAATCAAACTATGTATATCCTAGGTATTATCCGGTAGACTTATTTAAGTAATATGGAGAGAGCTATGAGAAAACCCTTTAAACAAACTATCCTTTTTAAATAACTTAGGTAAATATATCATCCAGAGGTATTTGATATAAATTCAGGGCTGTAGAAGCTTTGTATAGAAGGAAGGCTGCGTGTAATTTTATACAGGCTTTCTTTTATTTATTTTAGAAATATTTAAATTTGTAAAAGGATCTGTTATTAATAATAAGGGTAGTTTAAACACTGTCCTATGGAAACTTTATACACTCTTACTAGTGAAATTATAAAGAATTTAGATTTTGCTTGAAGTTCTTATCCAACCATCTATTAATTTAATTAGGTATGAAATCAAAAATTATTTTGAGTAATGAATAAATTCAAATTGCATGAAATTGCTTTTAATTTTTTTGGCACATTTAAGTCTTCAATAGTATGCTTAGAAGAGAGCCGTTTGCCTATTGTATATCAATTAGTTATACACCATAGGTCCAACAATATAATTTTTAAATGACACATTTTACACCGTTTCGCTAGGAAAAACTAGTTAGCAAAGCTATGCGAAATACTTTCGTTGCACGAGCAATATACTTTTAGTCCCACTCCCCTGCTCTTTTTGCTTTCACTGGTCATCTTTCATCTGATTGCACTCCTACAATTACTCTTTCATCTTGTACTTTATACTCAATTCTGATTGTAACCCTTGATTGATTTCTGGTATAACTAGAGGATATTGTTTTATGACTATGGAAAGAAAAGTAATAGAGCAGTTGCTGTACCCGAATGGGGATGAATTTTTTACTTCAGTATAGACAAAAAAATAGTCGAGTCCTTGCTTTTGGACATACCAGTTAGAATCCTGATTTAGTATTGGAGCTGCCTTGCTCCTCCTTTGATTTTTTACTTATCCTGCCGAACTAAACGTAACTGTTCTGCTTTGCTAGGCAGTATGCGAAAGTAAAGCGTATCTACCCCTTGGAAAGGCCCTGGTTGGATCAGCGGTGACCCATTAGCTGCTGGCCTACGGAGGATTAACATAAGCTGGCTGGGTTGTCTAACCTGTACGTGGTATAGCTGGGTTGTAGTCCAAAGCAGGCTTTTGCAATGATCAGTGGTGCGCCGACTCAAGGTTTGGTCTGCCTGAAATGACCACTCTTGTTGCACACACCATGCTTGCCTGGATTTTCTCACTAAGTAGACCGTATCAGCCTGTAGAGATGGATTTTCCACTAGCCAGTCACCGCTTAGCTGCTCGGTTAAATTGTCTCTTGGTAGGAGCGGCAGGCAGGATACGCCTTCTACACTAACTAATAGTAGAAGGACAAACCTTTGCAGACCGGAAAGCACGCTTCTTGTTTTCACACTTTGCCCACTTTGGTACAGTGCCCTTTTTAGCCACATAAAACCTGTAAATGCGTATTTCAGCATCCTTAATTAATTATTTCTTTTACCTCCAATGGCCACAGTTTTACGGTGCCACAACTTCTTTAGCTAGCCTCATTGAGCAGGATACTGGCCGTCTAAAGCCCAAGTGGTGTCATGCCCATTTAGTTTCCCTAATTATTATAATGGATAGTTACCCAAAGTTTACTGCTCTTTTGTCCACTAACACATCCCACTTTTCTCCATCATCGAACCCTTCTTTATAGTAAATATCTGCCATAACTATTGAATCTGCTTGTAGATTTAAGAAATTGTCAAGTGCAATTTGCGAATCCGCAGGCAAGGCTTCAAACTTGTAGAGTTGAATATACCGATTGATGTCAAAGTCCTTGGTATCAATGGTAAAGTGCGCTTTTTTCGTATTGACTACTTTCTGATAGTCACACTCCCAAGTGGTTACTTTTGGGATATCGATATGAGCATACAATTCTATATTGTCAATATTGGCCCATTCACATGTTCGTTGATTACGAATAGCACTCACAAAGCTTCTATACCCAGAAAAAATGATTGTACATACAAGTAGAACTGATAAAACAATAAGGACAAATGCTTTGGTCGATTTTTCCATAGTATTGCTAGTAAATGATAGGTTACTATAGTGGGCATAATGGTCAGAATTTAGCACTAAGGTTCATAGCGAAGGAGTATGGCTGATGCTTGCAGAAATACTTCTCTTGGGGAGGTCCCCGCTATATTGCCAAGCCGATGTTAACGGTTGTTGTTTAACTGATTCTTTTATGTGTTTATACTGCCCCCTTCGCATAGATCCTGACATTGAAGCAATAAAATCATTTGCCGCATATATCCCAAGTAAAACAAACAAAATGTCTTGTGGCCTCTTCTCGTATAAAATATCGTAATTGTAACTGAACTTACTCCAATTGAATTGAGGATCAAGAGAAATCAATTTTTCTTCCTCTTTGTTTTCGATTATATATTTGTTTAAAAATGCCCCTTTTGCTTTAAAAACAAATTCTTGTCCGTCTTGGAAAGTAAATACAATTTGTCCACGCCGATTCATTGTTAACTTTACGATTTCTGCTCCATTTTTTGTCACGGCAATGCTTGTCGAAAAAACACCCATAGGTTTGATATCATAGCGGTCGGCATTGGTCAGCTTAATTTCGGTTTTTTGCGAAAACAAACTCCCATAAATCAGTTCGCCTAACAGTTGCCCATTTTCTCTTAATTGAAAGGTCTTTTGGTCTGTCGATTTTGCTTCCATTCCATTTTGTTTTACAAGGGTTACTTTTCAATTCGGTCGGATCTCCTCCAATGAGTACGAATGGTGTGCTTAAGCGCACCGGTTGGCGGCCTGAGTTTGGTGTGCTTGTTGCACGTTACTACTAATACCAAAAAGCAAGCAATAGTAAATTAACAATAGATTAAAAGGACAGTAACTTTAGATAAGTTGTTCGATAATGCTTTTGGAGAAAAAATAACCTTTTTTTAAAGTTAATAGCCAAAAGGGCAAAAACACCTCTTTTCGATTAAAAAAATCAGCAGCAAAAAATCTCAGTTTATTGGATGCAGCAAAATTTCAAATACAAATAAACGGCCTAATTTGCGAAATTAAGCGGTTTTTAGAGTGATTCCGTTTGGATTCGAACCAAAGACCTACTGCTTAGAAGGCAGTCCCCTGCCTACTGTCAGTCAATGAGTTAGATACCATGGGTCTGAAATAGGTCCGAAAATATAATTTTTAAATTGGCTATTTTACCTCTTTTCGCTAGGAAAAATTAATGGCTTAGGGAGGCTAAAGAAGCGTTTTGCTCAAGCAATACCACTTGAAAGATAGCTCCCTCTCCCCTGCTGGTTTTTTAGAGCCCCCAGTCGGAATCGAACCAACGACCTACTGATTATGAGAGAGGTGCATCCCTACTGATAATCAATTACTTATAGCTCATTGGTCTCAAATAGGTCTCAAAAAATAATTTTTAAATTTATTTTTTATCTCTTTTCACTATTAAAAATAGCAACTAAACTGGGCTAGGGATAGGAAGCTTTTGCAGAAACAATGCCCAGTGAAAGAAAGCTCCTTCCCTCCTACTTTGTTACTGCAGTTAAAGGTAGCAAATTCAATTATACCAAAAGGGCCTATAGATAGGCTCTTCTGGTAAATGTATACTTGCCTTTTTTGTAACTGCTGTAATATTTGATCATAATGCTCTTCCTGCAAAATCAGCCATAATGGCAGCAGTTACAAAAAGTGGTTAAAATAATCAACGTTCATTTAGCTAATTTTCATGAGTTTTTGTTACTATCCATTTCCTTTTTCACCTGATAATTCTTTATCCTATAGACAGGCATAGTTTACAGGGTGAGCAAAAGGATATATAGCTAAAAAGTGGGGGTTAATTTTCTTACATTCGCTATCATCTGCAACATTTTCCATGTTAAACGTAAAAGAGAGGTATAGTAAAATAGTGCTTGTTTCATCGACAATATACCTGGAAATGGGTATTGACAGGTATAGGTCTTCCTCGTACCTTTGTGGCCTACTTTTTTGAGCACTATCTTGCATTATACAGGCGGGTACTATCCGCTAGAAAGATAAGTTAAGGCCTCCATTTTCTACAGACAGCTTTGTTAACAGGCTTTCTCCAAAATAAAAGGTCCACATTTACTTGTAATAGATACAGTAACTTGTATACATTTTTAACTGCTTTATTTACAACCACTTAAGCTATTAATCTATGTTCAACTTGTTTCCTTCCTCTCCTAATCTCTCTTTAGTCTACTTAGCTGTTAACAAGGTTTTCTCCGGCTAAGCTTTTTTTGTCCATTTTTTCTCTGCTCGCTTCCGCTAGACAAAAAACAGACGAAAGAATAAATTTCTTATTAAGTGCCTGATGCTTTTATGTAACACACAGGCAGTTTGAACTGAAAAAACATAGCTACTTCAACTATTGCACTCACTGCTAATTATCGGCAATAATTTTACTTTAAACAAACTAGTATTTATTTCAAACCTTTATTAACCTTCTCATGCGTTATTTTCTACCTTCTACCAGCTTTGGCCCTTAATTAGGCGGCACAGTCATTGTATGGCGGCTTCACAAGCCGTCCTTTTTTTTCTTGCTTAAGTTTTCTCAGGAAATCCCTTGTTAGGCCAGGAGAACCCGACAGGCCTCACCAATGTGAATGGCAGCTTGTTTTTTGCAGCTAGTACGCCAGAGAAAGGAACCGAGTTATGGAAAAGCAATGGCACTATTGCCGGTACCGTTTTAGTCAAAGATATTGCCTCGATGGCCGCTAGCTCATCGCCGGCCAACCTGAAAAAGGTAGGCAGCAATTTGTATTTTACAGCCAATGGAACACAGCTATGGAAAAGCAATGGAACAGCAGCAGGTACATTGCTTGTGAAAAGCTTTACTTCATCTGGTCTATTACTGAAATAGCTTTACAGGATTGAAGATAGATTAAGTTTTTTGATAAACATTAGTACTTACTACTCTTTTAGTATTATTCACAGACCATCTCTTATTAAGTAGACCTTCTCTACAATGTGCTTGAGCAGGAGTCAGGTAATCACAACTAGCATGTGGACGCAGATGGTTATAGTTATCAATAGCTTTTGCTATACCTTCTTTAGCTAAAGGGAAAGAAATGAATCCATGGCAGTAAAACTCATTTTTAATCGGTCTACCCATAGATTCAATTCTTTATCAAGGTTGCATAAGGCGCTGGACATGCCGGCACCTATGCACCCTTTGGTAAGTTTAATAAATAATGCTGCAGGGACCGTTCCGCTGGGGATGCTACCCAATCCGCATATTCTGAACTTCTACAAGATTTTTTATAAAATAAACTTTCAAGGCAAGTTCAAATACGGGCAGCATTACTACGATTTCGATGAAGGGGGAATGTTCTTTGTTTCGCCCAATCAAATCACGGGAGGTCACGCACCACTCAGTGATCAATCTGGGTATACGTTACTTTTCCACCCGGATTTTTTACTGGGTTATGGGCTCGCCAAGAAGATCAAAGACTATGGTTTTTTCCTATTCGATCCATGAAGCGTTGCACTTATCGGAGAAAGAAAAAGTCACCATCGTTTCAGTTTTTGAAAGTATTGAAGAAGAATTGAAAAGCAGAATTGATAATTTCAGCCAGGACGTTGTTATTTCTCAGATTGAATTTCTGCTCAATTACGCCAACCGGTTTTATAGCCGGCAATTCCTTACCCGTAAGCCCGTAAGCAGTACCTTATTACAACAGGTAGAAGAGATTTTACATGTATACTTCAACTCAGAAACCCTGCAAAAACAGGGACTTCCCACGGTCCAGTATCTTGCCAGTCAATTGAACGTCAGCGCGAGTTATTTAAGTGATATGCTCAGGTCACTCACCGGGCAAAATGCCCAACAGCACATACATAGCCACCTGATCGAAAAAGCAAAGGAACGATTGTCTACAAGCCAGGCTTCGATAAGCGAAATAGCGTATGAATTAGGATTCGAACATCCCCAATCCTTTAGTAAACTCTTCAAGCTCAAAACCAGTGTGTCGCCCCTGGATTTCAGGCGTTCTTTCAAGTAAAGCAGATTGTTAGCCTGATCAGGTGGGGGAGAAAAAAGGGTTAAGGTAGGATGCACTACATTATAGACAGTCATGACCTTGCTACTATTGTTATTATTTACCTCTTCCTGCCAGCTCCAATGATTTGAATGGGGAACTGCCCCCTTGTATAGCCTTATTTCCTTTTGCCTGCTATAAGCCATATCTGATAAAAACATAAAATACAATAGTGATCTTGCTACATTTGGGTGGACATTAAGTTAAGCGAAAATTCTTAACTTAAGGAAAATGGGACAAAGAAGAAAATTCGACAAGGAGTTCAAACTAATGACTGTTGAACTCAGTAAGAGCAGAGAAAATTTAGTAGATCTGGCTAAAGAATTGGATATCAAAATTGGGTTAATTTATCGCTGGCGCCGTGAGTTTTTAGACAAGAAAGAGGGGAGTTTTCCTGGCCATGGAAAACCAAAACAAACCCCTGAAGAAGCAGAAATAGCCCGTCTAAAGAAGGCGTTAAAAGATGCAGAGATGGAAAGAGATATCCGGACCCGATGCTGACGCGCGTCTGCTGGTCCAAAAAGGCGGTCAGCATCTTTTCCAAGAACGATGGGAGATATTCCAATTCATAAAGGATAATCACACTGTGTACCCCATTGAGAAGATGTGCCAAGCTTTTAATGTAAGTAAAAGTGGATATTATGCATGGCTAAACAGTGAGCCATCTAAACGAGCTATAGATAACCAGGAGATTCTTCAACAGATCAGACTGATCCACAAGGAGAGCGGCCAGACCTATGGTAGCCCAAGAATCAGTAAAGCCCTGAAAGCAAATAACATGTCAGTTTCCAGGCCCAGGGTTGCCCGCTTAATGAAGCAGGTTGAGCTTAGGGCAAAACGAGTTAAAAGGTTTAAGGTCACTACAGATTCAAAGCATAGTTATCCGGTGAGCGAAAACCTACTGGATCGCAATTTTATAGCTAACGCTATAGGAATGGGATGGGTTTCAGACATTACCTATATCAGAACCATTACAGGTTGGCTATATCTTACGGTTGTACTGGATTTGGCAGATAGAAAGATCGTTGGCTGGGCATTAAGTAAGACTATGAAGGCCAAAGACACGACAATAGCAGCATTGAAAATGGCTGTAAAAAACAGGCCTCTGATACAGCCTTTAATGTTTCATTCAGACAGGGGCATACAGTATGCTTGTGATGAATTCAGGCAAGAATTAGAGACATATCCTCTTATCAGACAAAGCATGAGCAGAAGAGCTAATTGTTGGGATAATGCTGTAGCCGAAAGCTTCTTTAAGACCCTGAAAGTGGAATGTGTGTATGATTATAAGTTTGCCGATCAGCAGCAAGCTGCTACCACTGTTTTTGAATATATAGAAATCTGGTATAACCGAAAAAGACTTCATTCCTCTCTGGGATATAGAACACCAGCACAGATGGAGCAACTTTTAAATCAATATGCGTTAGTTGCTTAATTTATTGTCCACAATTTTGTTGCAAGTCCAACAACTTGAGTGTGCCCACTGACCATCCCTTTTTTTCCGTATTTCATCACATTTAGTTTATCCTGTTCTAAATACCTGTTAACCTTGTTTAATGAAATTCTCAGAAAAGTGATTTTCATTTGATTTATTGATGGGTACGACTTTTCATCCTGTACTAGAACTAGTTATGTACTTTGTTATACATAGTACCTTGCAATATTTTATATTTAGGTAGGGACTGGTTGTACAGTAAAGATACTATTAAGATTTCTGCCTTTATACCAGGTTACGCTCTAGTAATTCACTATCTAAAAAATTTAGAAATACTCTATTTCACAATTTACTTTCATCCTTCAATCCTATGGCTACTTTACCTTATTTCCCCATTCAAGGCTTATTAGTAAAGCATTTGTTGTTACTACTGTTGTTAATAATGAGTGTATTGCTTAGTTATAGCGGCTATAGTCAGGCCTGTGCCTATAATCAATCCGCTCAAGCCATTAATAAAGGCTATTGGAAACTGCGAACTGATCACCTAACGCGCCAGACGATCGTATGGTTTTATAATGGCAGTCATGAACTGATTTATAAAGAAGCACTTACCCACAAATACGTAAAGGCTAATAAGAAAAATAAGCGTAGGTTAGATGAGATTCTTGCCAACTTAGTAGAAAGCAAATTCGTCGCTTCCCAGGTAAAAGCCACCGAGTTACAAGCAGCCACAAACCAACTACCTTTTCCCACCTCCACAGCAGGCCTAGCTCCCCTCGTGCCTGTACTACCCAAGGATAGTAAAGTGTTGCGCACCATTGCCCTTGCTAGTTCAGCCTCCAAAGGAGTAAGCATATGGATAGAGAATCCAAAAAAGGAAAAAGTATTCTTAAGCTTAAGAGAAGATAAGGTAACTCCAGCTTACAGGCAAGCCATTCACCTCTACCGCAGAGTTACTTATTTACCTACATATAATCTCTTCTTAGACGTATCCACGTTGCCTGGCGGACAGTATAAACTGGAGGTCATAGCAAAAAATAAACAGTATAGCTACACGCTAAAAGTATAAGGAGAAAGCAGGCAATAAACTAACCATCCACCTAGATGACAAGTAGCAAATAAATATAAAAGAAATAGTAAAAATAAAACCTTATCAATACACACCTAAATGCTTGAGGGTAAAAAAAAGGAGGAATTGGCATTACTTTTCCATTCCATTCACTCATTTGCAGAGTAAATATCTAGGATTTGCTATTTTTGATGCATGGCAAAGAAGGAAAAATTTATTAATCCGTTTACTGATTTTGGCTTTAAAAAACTGTTTGGTAACGAGTTTAATAAAGAATTGCTCATCGATTTTCTTAATCAGGTGCTAGGCGAGAGGGAACGCATTCGTGATCTAACGTATTTAAATACAGAAAATCAAGGCAAAACTGAATGGGATAGAAAAGCAGTATTTGATTTATATTGTGAAAATGAGAAAGGTGAAAAATTCATCATTGAGCTACAGAATGTAAGTCAGTTATATTTCAAGGACCGCAGTATTTTCTATGCTTCCTTTCCTATTCAAGAACAGGGCCCTAAAGGTAAAGAGTGGGATTACTATCTAAATGCTGTTTATACGATTGGCATATTAAACTTCAGCTTTCCTGACCAGAGCAGCAGGGAACGATATTTGAGGGAAATTCAGTTGATAGATAATCAGACAGGAGAAGTCTTTTATGATAAATTAACGTTTATCTATCTGGAAATGCCTAAATTTAGGAAAGCAGAAGAGGAGCTTGTAACCCATTTTGAAAAATGGATGTATGTATTAAAGAACTTACCTAAGCTACACGCAAGGCCTGCCAAGTTGCAGGAGAAGATATTCGACAAATTATTTTCAGAAGCAGAAATAGCCAAATTAACGCAAGAAGAGATGAGAACTTATGAAGAAAGCTTGAAAACCTATCGGGACAATTATAGTGTTCTAGAGACAGCTAAAATTGAAACAAAAATTGAAATAGCAAGGGAAATGAAAAAAGAAGGCCTTTCAATTGAACAAATTGCCAGAATCACCGGACTTTCTAAAGTTCAAATAGAAAAACTGTAAATTAATAAGTATACTCTAAAAAGCTTCCTAGAGGACGTCTCTTCCAGGAAGCTTTCCTATTTATGAAGTAATAGCTTATAAGTATAGTTACAAAATTCTCCCCTTTCGGGTACTCTATAACCCGTGTTATAAGTAAACCATGACTATAGCTTTACTTAGTGTCCTTTTTTTGAAAAAGATCAAACACAGGTATCGAAATATAAGTGGTTGCAACTCTTAATTCTGACCTAAAGTAGGATAACCGATTTAGGATAAGACTAAAAACGTATCCACTTCGCAATCCAATCTAAAAGTGGTTAAACGCTTAGCTTAATTTTTCGGCCAACTGTAACCACCCCCCCACCATGTAATGAGCCATTACCTTTTGCTAAATACAGTGATTTATTGACTGATATTATCTTTTTCCAATGGCTTTGCGATCATGTTATTGAAAATGTTTAAGGGTAATAACCACCGTAAGAAGAATCCAATTTTCGCCTGTGAGGTTGCCGGGTATCTCAATTTTAATTTGTTGTCCGTTGCAGCTTTGAAAGCCACTTTGGCTACTATATCAGCAGTAGACGCGTTTTTGTAACTGGCAATCATATTTCGTTGGACTTTGGTCGCATAAGTATTATAGTCAGCATTGGATACAAAGGAGATGTTTTCGGTGAACTCACTTCTGACAGCAGCAGGCTCTAAGTTTTTAATGACAATATTGAAAGACTTAAGTTCATATTGTAATGCCTCCATAAAACCTTCAAGTGCCCACTTTGTACTATTGTAAATACTGTAAAGAGGGAAAGTTATAATTCCTCCTGATGAAGTAGTATTTAATATAATTCCACCCCTTTTTTTTCTGAAATGCGGTAAAACAACTCTTGTAACATTCATTACGCCAAATAGGTTGGTCTCGAACTGCTTTCTGATATCGGTTTCTGAAGTTGCTTCGAATGCTCCTGCAAGTGCATAGCCTGCATTGTTTAAGAGTACATCGATATTTTTAAATTCTGTAAGTACTTCTTCTATGGCCGCTTTTATGCTTTCCTTGCAAGTTACATCAAGTTGAATAAGCTTGATATTTGAATAGCATTCAAGCTCCTTAATAGCTCTAAGATTTCTCATTGTAGCAGCTACATTCCACCCTTGCTTTGCAAAATAAAGGGCACATGCCATTCCAATTCCGGAAGAAGCTCCGGTGATTAAAATTGTTTTTTTCATCAGGAAGATACATTTAAAGTAGTAAAGAAATTAACAAGCAATAAGTGAGTACTCACTTATTGACATGATATAAAAATTTAAAGATTATATTTCTTCAGAAGAAACAGTTTAATGTCCTGCTTATTTGGGATACCTTCCTTAGCGAGAGCGCTAATAAAACCATCCATGTAATGAATCAAAAACAAAGATTCTAAAGCTGGTTGTTGATAAGAGAGCTGCTCAAACGCTGTTGTTAATGCTTGCTTAATAGGTTCCATTTTTTTAGAACTATCATATCCAATCTCCCACTTTATGGTGAATTGCAATTTCCAAAAATCATATTCCGTTTCGGGGACGGAAAAAGGAATTTCAATAAACTTTCGAATGCGTTCGGCTGGATGTATTTCCTGCAACATGACTGTATAGAGTTGATAAAATCTTTGCTCTCCTTGATGGAGAATTGTCTGTAGGAGGCCTTCCTTATTCTTAAAATGTCTGAAAATAAGCCCTTCAGAAACACCTGCTACCTTAGCTACCTTATTGGTAGAAGTAGCATGGTAACTTTCTTTAGCGAATAACTCAGCAGCTGCTTTGAGTATTTCTTCTTGTTTTATAGTCATATAAGTGAGTAATCACTTACAAATATAGAATGAATTCTGAAACTTCCAAAACCTTCTCAAAACGAGAAAGTTTTGTCTGGCTATAGGTTGACGATAAATATTCTCTTGGTTTTAGCTAAAAAGAAGCGAGTCAAAGTGGAAGAAAATTTGGGAGTTAAAAGTTATAAGTTCTAATCTTTCTACACCTGTTTATATATGAATGTGAAGTTTCAGGAAAGGGGAAGTTAATTTAACTTTACCTCAAAGACATTTTATTGTCCTAAATAGAGATAAATATATTGGTTATAGCTTATCTTTTGTAGCACCATTACGTAAAGGATCAAAGAATGATCTATAATCCAATGCCATCAAAAAAACAATTAATTATTACATATTGGTCCAAAACAAATGCCTTCTACCAAGCTAAATTAATTGAGAAGCATCAAGTCAGCATCCTCTCCCATGAAGAAGCTCAAAAACTTATTGGTGCTACTTCTTGGTCAGGTATCGCTAACAAGTCCATCTCTGTCAAATCCAGAGAGATGATCGAAAAAACCTATGCTTATACCCCGCAGCCTTAACAGGGAAACAGAGATTTTTATAGACTACCTTGGAGCTAAGAGATGAAAAATGTTCGAGTTCCTTTCCTCAGACAAAGGGCATGATTAGATGCTACTTTAAAACGGCGATCAGATTCAACAATTACCAAAGGTGTAGTTAAAATAACTCCCCCCTTCTTGATATTGATAAAAATGCTAAAATGATATAAACATTAATAGAATCTAAATAACCATACTTGTGGTAAGCTTTTCTAAAATATTACCAAATTCCGTACTCTCATTATAAAGAAACAACTAAGTAATTTATAACGAATGATCATGGAAGGCATCTGAATGATTTTACATCACATGGGGACACTTGTTTAGGATGCAAGCATATTGAATATTTAGCTCTTGGACCTGATTTTAAGGAAAACTACATTGATACAGTTAGACATAGTCAAACTGACATCGCTGTTACTGCTGCTGAATTACTGAGAATCACGCTGCCAAATGCAACAGGTAGACCTATGAGAGAGTTATTTAAGTAAAAGGCAAGAAAGAAAAGGATAACCGTGTTCTACATTTAGTTTACCTATTGCCAATTCTACCCTAGCCTGACTGCGATTGTGCCCTTTTCCATTAGCCATTTAGTACTCAAAAAGTGTTTTTTGTACAAACACACGCTAACAGTAATGTTTCCAACACAATTGGCAATATTTAGTAATGCTCTTAGAGATGCTACCAATAAATAATGCCAATAGCCTGAGTAGCCATTTAAATTATTCATTAACTAAAAAACGCTTTGCTATGATGACAAAAACACTTCCCTACTGCGGGCATTAGTAACAAAAGTAGCTATTCTCCCTCCCTTAATAGGGATAGTCTTTGTTTTCAGCCTTAATACACTTGCTCAAGAGCCTGCCCGTAAAAAAAAAATAGCAGTCTAGATATAAAAACAAAGTGAGATTCAAGGAGCTTAACCTCTAAATTTCCCTTTGTATTATATTGGTATTAGCTTAAAAGAAAGTTACAAAATTCACCCGTGGCTGTTGCACAACACGTAAGAGAATAAAATAAAGGACAATCTGTTGAAAAGGAAGGCTTTGGGCCTGATTTTTTGGATCAGGTATGTGAGTGAGAAGTTTTTGCAAATTGTATGCACAAGC
>JAESGR010000420.1_pt1 | contig 35455 bp, 30 predicted proteins | sample 9269771 | NCBI WGS metagenome assembly JAESGR01 (sample SAMN15739572, study PRJNA653492) | algae metagenome | isolation source: Chroococcus sp. CMT-3BRIN-NPC107 and co-occurring heterotrophs from well... | place: USA: Clark Mountains Wilderness, California | collected 2010-04-18 | reverse complement strand
TCGTAAACCAATACCTCGTCGGGCATTTCCTGTATCACCAGTCCTTCCTTGCGGGCAACCGGTTTCTGCGAGTAATTCATTTTTTCTCCTCCGAAATCTTTCTTTCAAAATTAGTTGTAAAATTAAAACTTTTTTAAGTTTTCAGTGCTTGTTTTTCAAAAAAACCAATCAATAATTCGGCAGTCAGGGCAGCATCGCCCCTTTTGGTTTTTGTGATTATTGCACGATTCATCATATTATTCAAGACTTTCAACGTAAATTCCGGCTTATTTCTAATCGGCAGCGTATGTGCGATTATTTCCAGAATGGCGTTTCCCGGACTCAAACTTTTCGGCTTCCAACGGGCATTCGGCTGAAACTGCGTCATCAAAACCATTCCGACCGGAAGCGGTTCGTTTCCGGCGATTCCGCCGATTTTTTCGATTGGCACGTCAACTTGTTGAAAATCGTCAATAATGCCGCGCATCGAAAGCATTTTCGGAAACGGGTGAACCAAACCGTTTTCATCTATAACGGCATACTCGTCCGAATAATAAATCGCTCCTTTTTTGACTAGTTCCGAAACCAGCGTCGTTTTACCTTGAAAACTCTTTGCCGGAATGACGATGGCGCGTCCTTTCCATCCAACGACGCCGGCATGCAGAAAAACTTTGTTGACGGCATATTCAGCAACGGTTAACCGCACACGTCGCTCGAAATGTTCAAACATCGTCGCTTCGCTTACTCTGCCGACAATCTCTCTGCCGTCCTCGGCTACGTTAAACGACCCGTCCTCATTTTTCGTGAGATTGAAACGTCGCGCCTCGTCTTCGAGGTTATCTAATTCGTCAAATCCGTTTGGCAGTATAAACTTCAGGCGTTTTTTTATTTTCAACCATTGTAAACCCTCACCGATTTCAAAACTGATCTGAACGCCGAAAGATTCGATTCGGATAAATTCGATTCTTTTCTCAGAATTTGTTTTTCGCAATTTCGCTTCCATATCAAACAACCGCTTCGCCGCAAAAATTTTATAATAAATTCGGGTTTATTCAAAAACGTTCGCTCCATTTCTTAACTTAATTTCATCAATTCGTTTTTGCGATTGTTTTTACTTTTTTAATCTACCGCCGCTATAAGCGAAAATCAACAGTAAAAGCGAGTGAAAAATAGCCGCAGCCAGCGCGCCAATCAAATACTCTTTCCCGGCGAAAGCCGCCGTTGCGGAAAAGCCCGTTAAAATTAGCGAAAACACTCCGTAAATTGCTGTGACCAAAGCGTGTGAACATCCTTTGATAACCATCTTTTGATACAAATGTTCACGGTGCGGCTGCCAAACCTTTTGCTTTTTCAATAACCTTTTGATGAACGTGTATGAAGCGTCGAAAACAAAAAACCAGACCAATAATACTCCAATTAACGGGAATACGGCATCTTTTGCCGCGTTTGAAGGATTTTCTATTTTCGCTAAAATCGGCAGAACGGCGAAAGTATAACCGAGAAACGCGCTGCCGACATCGCCCATAAAAATTTTGGCGGGCTGCCAGTTATGAATCAAAAATCCCAGACAGGCGAACGCTATTACTCCTCCGTATATCGCTGTTTCGCCGGATCCGAGCAATTTACCGATAATCAGCCAGCCGATACCAGCCGTCAAAGCCTGCGTCGCCGCGATGCCGTCAACGCCGTCCATGAAATTATAAGCGTTCGTCAACCCGACTATCCAGCAAAAAGTAAGGAAGGCGCCGAAAATGCCGAAATCAATATTTCCGAAATACGGCAGCTCGATTTCGCGCCAGAAACCGCCCGCGTAGATAATTAATAAAGCGGCAAAACCGTGTATTAAAAACCTGTGCAACGTTTTCACCGAAAATAAATCGTCAAGCCAGCTGATGAAAGCGATTAAAACTGCGCCGGTCAAATAACTCCATTGGAAATTATTATTTTCACGCCAACCAGTTGCCGCGTAGAATGCCAGAGAAATAACGACGAAAACTAATCCGCCGCCGCGCGGAGTAGGAGCGGCGTGCGAACTCCGTTCATTCGGCACGTCCACAATTTGTTTGCTTAAACTCCATTGACGAAATTTTTCGACGCCGAAATACGAAAGTATCAGGACAATCAAAAAAACAAGCAGTTCCGTCAATTCTTTGCCATATACCATTCCACTTCCCGTTCGATTGCCTTTTTCGCGCTTATTTGCGGAACAAATCCGTGCTCGCGCCTGATTTTCTCAGCCGAGTAAACATCGTCGGCGAGCCACTTGGAGATTGTTTTTTCCACTCGTTTGATTTTTTGAAAAGCAAACAAACCAGCGCCGAAACGAAAAATGCTTCTGGCGAGCGGTGCCGGGATTGCCGCGGACGGAATTTTACTTTTTAATTTACCGCTGATGATTTCGACTATTTCGCGCATTGTCAAAAAGTCGGCTGATATATTAAAAACATTAAAAAGATTGCATGCTTCCGTTACGCTTTCCGATTTTCCCAATACCGCGCGGCAAGCCAGCGCGACATCTTCCTTATGCACCAAACTTTTATAATTTTCGCCTTTACCGACCCAGATGAAACGCCGCCGGTCAATCTGGCGAATCAGATGCGAAAAATTTCCTTTGTCTTCTTCACCGATTACGGTCGCCAAACGCAAAATCGTTAGCTTTATACGGTTGTCTGCGCAAAATTTCCGAGCCAGTTTTTCTCCGTCTAACTTACTTTCAGCGTAAAAATCCTCGGGCAGACATTCCGCTGTCTCCTCCACTCCCCGAACGGTTTCAAACTCGCCTTTAAATTTGTTTCCGGTAAATTTTTTTCCCGTAAATATATTTCCGGCTCGCGAATGCCCGTAAACCGACACCGAACTGATCAAAACAAAATGCTTGACTTTCAACTTTCGAGCCAGTTCTAAAATATTAGCGGTTCCCTTCACGTTTACTTTCTGAAACTTCTCTCTGCTTGTCGAGCCGAATTGATGAGCTAATCCGGCTGCATGAATGACGGCGTCGACCGCGCCCATTTGTTCCAGCCGCAGCACGGCTTCCCTATTCGCTATATCAACCGCGAAGACTCGATCAGACTTTTGCAGCGTTAATTCATTTCGTCGAACTTTTTCATTTTCGATAGTCAATATTTGCTCGTATTCCTTTTCGAAAAGCCTGACGATTTCCGCTCCGACAAATCCTTTAGCGCCGGTGATTAATACTTTATTTACGCTCATTTTTTACATAAATCTTCATTTTCTTATTTATTATTGTATCAACTAAATTTGGTTATCGGACGCGCTTATATTATTGCATTGCGATAATTCTCGACGGCTGTTTCAAGCGAGTATTTTACCAGAGCGGCGCGGCGCGAGCGCTCGTTCATACCCGCGATTTTTTCTCGCTCGCGATAAATTTTTTCTATCGTCTTTAACAGATTTTCCGGTTCGTCCGGCGGAGTTATCCAGCCGACATTTTCTTCCTCGACCACTTTTGCCAGTTCGGAATCGTTCTCGGTTAAAGCCAGAATCGGTTTTCCGGCGGCTAAAATATTATACGTCCGCGAAGGCATCGAAACGCCCCACATTTTTTTGACCAGCGAGACGATCGCCACATCGCAGGCGTTCAAAAAAACGATCTGTTCGCTGCGCGGCTGCGGAGACAAAACCGTGACGTTGGTTAATTTTTTTTCTTCTACCGCTTTGATTAATTTATTACGCTTGACGCCCGCGCCGAGAAAAATAAAATGAACTGGCAATTCATTTTCGAGTCTCGCGGCACATTCGATTATGCTTTCCAGATCGTTCGGGTAACCCATGTTTCCGGCGTATAAAAAAACGAATCGGTCGCTTAAATTCAGATCGTTCAGCAGGCGATTATTATTTCTGTCAGACGGTTCGATTGTTTCCAGCTCCGCCCAGTTCGGTATGACCGTTATCGGTATGTCCAATCCGGCTGTTTTGCGCTCGATTAATTTTTCCATATCGCGTCCGACGACGATGATTTTGGCGGCGTATTTATAAAGCCAGCGGTTAAAATAATGCAGTATTTTGACAATCAGGGACGACTCGCTGCTTTTTCCGGCGGCAATTAAAATTTCCGGATAATTGTCGTGAATCAAAAGCGTATAACTCGCGCCGCGGAAAAGGGCGGCGAAAGCGGCAATGAACGGCAAGCTCGGCGGCGTCGTCACGACCAGGACGCGATCGCCGTTCTGAAATTGAAAAACCGCGTTCCAAAATATCGAAAAACTGAGAGTAAGCATATTGACGAGCCGAAAAAATATGACATTTTTGTCGAGCGTCGTACCGAACGAGCGAAAAATTTCGACGTTTTTATGAATCTCCCGCCGTTTCGCGCGCATACCGCGTGCCGAATAATTCGGCTGACCGCATAAAACTTTTACGTCGAATTTATCCGTCAAGCCTTCGGCGATGCGTGTTAAATAATAACCGGTCGAGGTTTCTTCCGGATAATATAATTCCGTCACGACCCAGAGAGTTTTTTTCGCGGCGTCCACCGAATTCGATTTTTTCGATTTTTTCGATTTTTTCGATTTATCTTCCGTCACATTCACGGCTTCTTTTTCTATTTGGATGAAATTTATGAAATATGCCGGCGGCGGCTCGTATAGCCGAGTATAATTTTAACGACCGTCTGCGCGACGTTTTCTTTTGAATATTCGTTGGGAGCCGTCCAGTTTGACGGCTGCGAAATAGCGATTTCGACGGCGCGCACAATCGCTCCGGTTTCCGCGCCGCACAAAATATTACTGCCGCATTCGAGCGTCTCCGGTCTTTCCGTAACGTCGCGGACTGTGACGTTCGGCACGCCGAAAATAGCGCATTCTTCCTGCACCGTGCCGCTGTCGGTTAAAACGGCGAGCGCGTTTTTTTCCAATTTAACGAAATCGAAAAACCCGAGCGGTTTCAGTAATTTAATTTTCTCATTTCCAGCCGAGACTCCGAACTGCCGCATTTTTTCCGCCGTGCGCGGATGAATACTGACGAGAATATCTTTTTCAAACTTTCCGGCTATAACGCTCAAACCGTCGAATATTTTCTTCAATCTTTCCGGCTGATCCACATTTTCCGCCCGGTGAATCGTCGCTAAAAAATAATCAAACGGCGCGACCGCAAACTTTTCAAGCGCGCCGCTCGTCTCGATTTTATCGGAAAAAGCCTCTAAAACTTCTTTAATCGGATTTCCCGTCACATAAATGCGCTCGCGCTCGATGCCTTCGCTGACCAGATTTTCCTTGCTGCGCTCGGTGTAAGGCATCAGAATCGCGCTCGAGTGATCAATGATCCGACGATTGACTTCTTCCGGAACTCGGTCGTCAAAACATCTGTTACCGGCTTCCATATGAAAAACCGGAATGCCGCGCCGGGCAGCGACGATCGCCGAAAGCGCGCTGTTCGTATCGCCGAGAATCAAAATTTTATCCGGTTGAAAACGCTCCAAAAGCTCGTCGGTTTTCATTAAAATCTGCCCGATCTGATCGCCGAAACCGCTCGATTTGATGCCGAAGTGGACGTCAGGCGTGCGAAAATTCAAATCCCTGATAAAGATGTCGCTCAAACTTTCGTCGTAATTCTGCCCCGTATGCACCGTCGCGTGTTCGCAATATTGATCGAGCATTTTGACGATTAGACTCAAACGGATAATTTCGGGGCGCGTCCCGAAAATCGTCATCACTTTCATATTTTTCTTTTTTTATATCTTTTATGCGAATCAGCAGTTGAAATAAATGTTGAAATAACTCGGTTTTCCTTGGCGTGCTTTGCGGCTTTGCGGGAAATCTCTGTCTCCCGCAAAGCCGCAAAGCATGCAAAGAAAGAATTTAAGCGATTAGCCGAATTTTCAACTACTGATTTGCTTTTTTTATTTTTTGATTTTTTTAAGTATCTCGATTCCGTCTTTCAAAATGTTTAATTTGCCGTCAAAAAGTGCGCGATTTCTCGATCTGCGTCGCCGAGTAATTGCTTCAGTTCTTCAATCGAAATATTTTTATCCTTTGACGAATACTCGCCCTGCAATGCCGCGGCGAATTCTTTTTCTTCACGGAGCTCCGGTAAGACCGGCAAAATAACATAATATTCGCCGCGCTCGGTCGTTCGAAAACATTCTTCTTCCGAAACCATTATCTCGTGAACTTTTTCGCCCGGACGAATTCCCGTGTAAACAATCGGAAGATTTTTTTCGCCCATCACAGCTTTCGCCAGATCCGTAATATTCGCCGACGCGACCTGCGGCACATATGTTTCGCCTCTTTTTCCCGTCAAAATAGCGGCGAAAACCGTGTCAACCGCTTTGTCAAGACTGAGCAGAAACCTCGTCATTTCCGGTAGAGTAATCGTTAAAGTTTGATTATTGCGCACCTGTTCGACAAAAAGCGGCACAATCGAACCGCGCGAGGCGATGACATTGCCGTAACGGACGCACATAAAATTCGTGTTCGGGCAATCGCGGTTCGCTTCGAGCAAAACTCTTTCCTGCAAAGCTTTCGTCATTCCCATCACATTGATCGGTTTGCATGCTTTGTCGGTCGAAATTCCGATTACCGTTTCGACCGGCAGATTGTTTTCCCGCACGGCGCGCGCCACGTTTGCCGCCCCCGTAACGTTCGTCAAAACCGCTTCGTACGGAAAATATTCGCACGAAGGAACTTGTTTCAAAGCGGCGGCATGAAACACGACGTCGGTTTCGCGCATCGCCGACAAAAGCGCCGAATAATCGCGCACGTCGCCGATGCGGAAATTGAGCGTGTCCTGCGAATTTTGATAAATCACGTCATCGGTCGCCGCTTTTCGGTGCATATATTCGAGTCGCATATAATGCTGCTTTGATTCGTCGCGCGAAAAAACCGTGATGCGCGAAGGCTTGCCCATTTCACCGCTCAAAAGCCTCCTGACCAGAGTTTGACCGAGCGAACCGGTTCCGCCCGTTACCAAAATTCGTTTTCCTTCCAGTCTTTTTTCCGGTTGATTTTTGTTTAAATTCTTTGTTTGATTGTTTTCTATTTGATTCATTGCGTGTTCTTAAAATTTCTCCAAACTTCGTAAGGCGTCGAATCGTCAGCCATCCGCTCGATCATCGTTTCCCACTCGGGCGCGACGAATCCTGTAGCGTTTTGAAATTTCTCCGAGTTCAAACTTCGATCCATGTAAAAATCCGCAAACGTTTCGATTTCTATTCGGGCATCGAATTTTTCATTGATTAATCTAATCAAGTCGTATTTACTGATCGGACGGCTCGAAACGTGATAAAGCCCGTGCAGATTCGGCTGTTCGATTATCAAATCGGCGATTATCTCCGCCAAAACAATTGTCGGAAAACCGCTGTAAATCGCGTTGATAAAGCCATTAACGCGCCTGCCGCGATTGCTTAAAAACCATTCGACCAAACTGTGCGCCGTGCCGATTTCTCTGCCGATGATCGAAGTGCGGAGAGTTAAACAATGCTCGGCATATAATTCGCCCAAATTTTTACTTTTGCCGTAAACATCGGTCGCGTCCGAAATATCTTCCTCTTTATAATTTCCCTTATCGCCGCGAAAAACACAATCGGTGCTCACGGTAACAACTTTTACGCCCGCAACCGCCGCGTATTCGGCAATTTTGTGCGGAAAGATCGAATTGACCGTTAAAGTTTTGATGACGTTTTTGGAAGATTCGAGCTGTTTTATGATTCCGACTGCATTTAAAACAAATTCCGGTTTCAGATCGGTAATGATATTTTTTAACGCGTCGTCATTTTCGACGTCAATATTTGAAAAGGTATTCGTTTTCTCGAATATTTCGAATCGCTCGACCGCTTGAAAATCTGATCTGATCGTCGCGTAAACATCGAATTTGTTTTTCAGCACCTGAACCGCTTTGTGACCGAGCATGCCGGTTCCGCCGATAATTAAAATTTTCATTTATAGTTCGAGTTAACTATTAACTGTCTGCCGGAGGACAATTAAAGTTTTTGTTTAATTGCCCAATTCTATTGAGTTTACAACAAGTTACAGACATTACTTAATAACATTAATCCACTTTTTTTTTTACATTTAAGGATTGCCGGTTTAAGGTTTGCACACAAGCTTCATAAACTTCGTTAACATCGATTAAATCAAGACATTTATTGCCATGTAACGAAACAGGCGAATGACAACCTTCACATTCAACCTTTTTTCTGATTACCGTGTGGTTTTCTCCGAAAGGCTTCCATCTATTTTCCCAATCTATTGCTGCGAAAATGCCGACACAGGGCGTGCCGACTGCAGCGGCTAAGTGCATTGTTCCTGTATCGTTACCGACATAAAGCTGACATTTCGCAATAGCAGCCGCCGCTTTTCTCACATCTAATTCTCCTGCGGCGTTGGCGCCTGTTTTCCACTTGTTAAGTAACCTAATCGCTTTTTCTCTGTCTTCAACTGCGCCGAAAATTATCGGAAAAACATTTTTTTCCCGAATTAACTGATCCACTACTCGATAAAATCTATCTTCGCTCCATATTTTCGATTGCCATTTGCTTGCGGGCGCGACGGCAATCAGTCGTTTGCCGTTCGCCGATGGAAAACAATTTTTATTCAGCCATTCGTCCGCATACGCATATTCATCAGCCGTCAAAGCTAAATCCCCTGATTTCTGCTCGTCAACAAACGGGAAATTCTCTAACCTCAAGCAGTTTAGAAGATAATCGGTTTCCGTTTCGACCGGCGAAAGCGGCGGAGAAGATTTCGGGTCGAGATAATGACGCAGAAGATATTCGGTGCCGATGATGTTTTTGATGCCGCACAAACGAAAAAACAAAATATCGCGCCTGACCTGCGTAGGAGTCCTGTTTCTGGTCATCAAATAAAAGACCGCATCGAATTTTCTTCGCCTGATTTCTAGGAGTAGCGAAGTAAATGATTGTAAATATTTGACTTTACCGGTTTCGATCGGATATGTCAGCCAATCATCGAATAAGTCTTTTTCCGGCAAAACGCTTTGAGCCAGAACATATTTTCGATTCGAAGAATTAGCGTTAGACAAAAGCGTTAGACGCGCCGCCGGCAGCGATTTTCTAACAACCCAGTAAGCCGGAAGCGCTACCAGCGTGTCGCCCAGATGTCCCGTACGAAAAATTAAAACATTCTTTAAATCCACGCTTCTTTATCAATTCGTTTCATACGATTATGTTTCTTATTCGAAAGTTTTTTTAAAACCCTTTTGAATTTTATATCGAGGTTATTATTTTTTTGAACTGTAAATCAATAGTTATTTTTCACTCAAATTTTTATCAATCATCTCGCACCAGACGTGCGCGACGGCGATATGAACTTCCTGAATTCTCGCCGTTCGTTCCGATGGAACGAGAACGCAAGAGTCAGACAAAGATGCGAGCTTTTTTCCTTTCGCCCCGGTCAAGCCGACGATTTTACAATTCTTCTGCCGCGCCTTCATAATCGCCGCAATTACGTTCGGCGAATTTCCGCTCGTGCTCAAAGCAATTAAACAATCGCCGTCGTTTGCCAGCGCTTCGACTTGTCTGGCAAAAATTCTTTCAAAATCATAATCGTTGGCTAAAGCTGTCAGCGCCGAGGTGTCGGTCGTCAAAGCGATTGCCGGATAAGCGCGCCGCTCTGTCTCGAAATGACCGACGAATTCCGCCGCGATATGCTGGGCGTCTGCCGCGCTGCCGCCGTTGCCGCACAGCAGTAATTTATTGCCGCGGCGCAGCGTTCGTTCTATCATATCGCCGCAGTCTTCGATAACATCAATCTGGTCTATTAATACCTTTTCAAAAACCTCGATGTGCTGCTTCAATGAATTTTCGATGGTGGAGTTGTTAATCGATTCTACCGCTTCTTTTTTATCGGACGCGTTTTTAATTTTCTCGATAATCGAACTCGAAGAAAAATCGCCTTTGAGCGGTAGAGAGCAAACCTTTCCACCGTTTTTCAACACGAAATCCGCGCCGATTATTTCTTCGACTTTCCAGTCGCCGCCTTTGACCAGCACATCCGGTTCTAATTCTTTAATTAACTTTTCCGGCGTCAATTCATCGAAGATAAAAACTTCGTCAACCGACTTTAATCCGAGCAAAACGGCTTTTCTGCTTTCCTGATCCAAAAAAGGGCGCTCTGATCCCTTGATCATTCGCACCGACGCGTCGCTGTTGATGCCGACAATCAGTTTCGTTCCGAGACTTTTCGCTCGTTCCAGCAAATCCACATGTCCGGGATGAATGATGTCAAAACATCCGTTCGTAAAAACCTTTACCATAAAAACACCAAAAAAAAATAAACCTCCCGCCAATTCTTTTAATAATAAATCGCAAGAGGTTTATGTATTTTAAATTCATAACAAGCCAAAGACAAATCGGCGGTTTATTTATTCATTCACAAATAAACCGTTTTCTTTTCTTATAGGACGTTTATATCTCACTAATTAAAGGATTTATTGAAGAATAAAAGAGTATACAGTTTGTTTAATTTCAAACTAATTTACTAATCAAAGCGGCATTATCAGGGATGTTCAGGATTGTACAGACATTTTTCGGTTGAAAAAAAATGAACGTAATGCGTATCGGCGTTTTTTCCCTCACCGTCAATTTCGTCGAATCCGATTTATTTCAATTTACGCAAAACGATTTCACGAGGACGTTCTTTTTCGTGGTGAATTTCCATTATCAAATACCGGCATTTTCGCAGTTCGACAAAATTATCGCCGCCGAATATTTCATATTCCGCGCCTTCGCATCAATTTTGCAAATGTCCGTAATTTTTTCGCCGTTGGTCGAACGATAAATTTCGTCAAAGTCCAATCCCTGTATTATATACGGGTTCGCGCCGTTGTCGGCGTAAATGCTGTCGCCCGCCCCGCTGTTTCCGAGACTGATGTTTATTTCGCGTTTTGTGCCGGAAACCGCCAGGTTGAGCGCGGTAAAATTATTTTTGAAGTTCTTTTCCAGATTGAAACGAAGCCGCGTAAAGGTCTGCGGGTTGAGTTCGACGCAGAGGATTTTTTCGAGAATGAATTTTTCGGGTTTGAGCAGCAGCGGAAATCCGCCGTTGTTGGCGCCTAAATCCAAAACCGTTATGTTTTTGTTACGATCTAATTTATTCAAATAGCGTCGATACATATCGGAAGTTAAAACGTCGCGCGCTCCGTTGACATCGCCCGAAGAATGATCGATCAAAATCTCCAATCCTTTATACCTGTAAGATTGAGAGCTTTCGCCGGGAAATAAAATTCGCGTCAAAGCCAAATACCAGTGATTGTCGAATCGCCTATTTCATTTAAACCGCGTATCTTATTTTTTATATTCACGACTAACCTCTTATGGCGCGGGGTTTTACGATAAATTTTATCAGTAAGACACTGATGAGAACTATAAATCCCGCGCGAATCAGTTCCGGCAAGATCGTTCCGTAAAATCCTTCGTGCGAAACCCTCGTAAGAAATAACATATACGCCATCGCCCGCCACATCGAGGGCGGTTGATTTTCGATTAGGGCGGCGTATATCAAACGCATGACAAATCCCAGGAATATCATTCCGAGAGGCACACCGACCGCACCGAAATTACGTAAAAGGTCGCCGACAGTCGTCATCGGAAAGGAATTTTCGCCGTAATTAAAATAAAGCTCGCTGTATGCCCGCGCGTCCGACACAACCGGTTTGTCGTTCCAGATTATTCGCGGAATAAATGCCGTCCAGGTGTATATCCAGATATTATTTTCCAACCCGTACGCCGCTTCGTACGGAGCGAGTTTTTCATAATTTGAAACGATTACAGCCAGCGCGCTGACATTTTCCAGCCTTTCCCCGAGGCTGGAAAACGCTCCTGACAAGACGACCGTGGCATCGGTTTTGCCGATCTGTTCAACCGTTTGAAAAGCGTTGTCCAGATATTCTTCCGCGTTGACACGGGATTCGCTTCCTTTGATATTGCGGAAAGTCGTTCCGTAAATCATTCCGATAAAGATAACCAAAACCAGAGTAATCGAAAAAATAACCGCCTGCTTCGGCTTCAGTTTTTTACCGGAAAATACATAAGCCATGGTAAGGACGATAAAACTTTGAAAAAGACTGCCGCGATTGCCCGCGATTAACGTTCTGATCGGAATAATGGCAATTAACACGGTGAGAACGATAAAAAACAAAGCGTTTTTATTTTTGGTTTGAAATATATACATCCAAAGCAAAAAAGAACCTTCCAAAACGAGCAGCGATAAAAAATATTGGACGTTATCCAGGGCGTCGAATTGTATCGTTCTTTGAAATCCGATAACGCCTGCCAGCCACCCCGAAATGTTGAACCAAAAGCCGATGAGCAGCAAGACAAACGCCGGAAAGACGATGACATCGGCATCCCAATTCCAGTTCGGAAGTTTGCCGCCGATAGAATTACCGATTTTCGCCCCGAACGGAAGATAATATCCCACGGTTAATCCGCCTACGCCCAGAATAATATAGGCGTAGGTTAACGGAAGATTTATTTCAGGATCATCAATAAACGAAACGAAAAAAGGCTGATTTAGTCCTAAAGCGAATATTATTCCTCCGAGAACGAAAACCGGAAAAAAATAACCCCACGCCGCCCACGTAATCGGGTCGAACAATGTAAATTTGCCTTTGTAAAAGTTATAAATTAAAGGAAATAGAATTACTACGGCTGCGGCGGCGATCCAGGGCATGAGATAAGGATATAATAGCGGAGTTTCAACATCGTTGTCGGTGATAAAATAAACCAAACATAAAAAACACGCCGTTATCATTAAACCTATCGAGATCGGTAATATACGATTCGGCGAAAAAGTTTTTAACGGTAAACTGTCGTTTCTTTTCTGCTGCACTTCTTATTTCCTTTCCGTAGCGAATTTTTATTATTTCGGAAGTTTGCAAACGGCAATTACGCCGTCGGAAGCGTGCGGGGAGATCCAAACCGAAATATCGTTAGCTAATTTATAATACCATCTCGAGTGCGGGCGATGCTCTTTTCCGACATCATAAAACAGAAAATTTTCGACTTCCAGGTTTTCGCGTTTAACGATCAAAGTAAGAGTCGAGTAGGAATAATACGCGACATGATCCGGATGAACCGGTTCGTTTTGACCGGATTTTCCGCGCAAAAAATACTGCCAGAAACGCATCCCGCTGTAAGCGTTGATAGTCGTAATTATCAAACTCGTGTCGGCGTTCATAAAACGCTTTATGCCGCGCAAAAACAAACCGGGATTATTGAGATGCTCGATCATTTCTCCGGCAATGATCACCTCGAAGGTTTTGTCGAGCGGAACTTCATCGAGTTTTTCCAGATCGGCTTGAAACAAATTTCGCGAACCGTTTTTTTGAAGAATTTCGATTCCTTTTTGATCGAAATCGAAGCCGTACACTTCTTCGGCGATATTTTCCAATTCGGTGTGCAGCAGCGCTCCGTTCTCGATAGATTGGTTCGTATACGGGTAATTTGTACAGCCGAGATGCAGAACTTTTTTGCCGCGGCATTCGTCTTTGATAAAATCAAGCCTTTGAACAAGTTCGAACTTTTTTTTCATTAAATTATACAAGTATTAAAATCGTATTTTCATAAAAAATCACTGAAATTCAGACATTCAGACACGTTTCAGATTTTTTAGAGCCGCGATTATTTTTTCGTTTTCAAAAAGATTTCCTTTCCATATTACCACACCGAAACCAGCCGCGCCGAACATCCCGCCGATGAACAAAGTCAGAAGGTTTGCTTCGAAGCGCTGGAATATTTGGTATTCGACAAAAGCCATTATGCCCGCCGCCGGCGCGACGGTCAAAAGCAATCTGCCCCAAAATCTCCACTGAAAAGCTCCAAAAAAAAGTTTTTCGCCGTAAAAAACAAGCGGAAACGTTACTATCACGCCGACAAGACGGCTCAAAGCGACACCCTGATTCTGAAATTGTTCGATCAGCAAAATCATCAGCGGAACCCCGATTAACATCCATATAAAACTGAGAACGGCGTTATAACGCGGATGCCCCAATCCTTCCGCCAATTGCCACATCACGCTCATAACAGCGATCAAACTGAAAGTCATCGTATGAACGATTAACAGCTGATACGATCTCTCGGCAAAATCTTCGCTGATCCAGATTTTCAATAACAGACGGCTCCCGCAAATCAAGTTCACCGCCGAAAAGACCACCAGCGCGAATATTATTCGCGTCGCCTTGAGATACAAATTCAAAAGCCTTTCACCATCATCGCGCAATTCGCTGAAAGCGGGAAAAATGACTAATATCAAACTGCTGACCAATCCGTGCAGATAAAACGACAGCGACATCGGCACGACGTAATAAGTCAGATTTTCAGCGCCCAGGTTTCTGGTGATCCAGCTTCGTTCAAAAATCAGTAAAAAGTTGGCGAAAATCTGATAACTGATAACTCCCGTTCCGAATTTGAAGATAAGCTTAACGATGCTGTAGCTTATTCTTAATTTTATTTGAAATTCCGGGAGAAACTGTTTAGTCGAATGATAAAACAGCGAACAGTTGATGACGGTTGCCGTAAAATTCCAGACGAGCAGCGCGTTTAAACGAAATCCGGCGTAAACGAGCGCGATATTTCCGGCGGTCAGCAAAATTCCGTTGATGTTGATCAGCAAGGAATTACGGTCGAAACGGTGAAGCGCCTGGATTACCGCTTGAAAAACCTGCGCGATCATCAAAAAGCCGATGGTCGCGCACGCGAGATAAAGACCGATTTTCGCGTCATCGCGTTTTTCATTTTCGATTTGCAGAACGTCCGCGACGATATAATCCGAAAGTAAAACTATCAATAAAGTCGCCCCGATGCCGAGAATGATCGAAAACCAGAATGTCACGGAAATAATCTCGCTGACTTCGGCGCTTTTGTTTTGGGCGCGATACTCGGCGACGTATTTCGTAACGGCTCTACTGATGCCGAAAGTAAACGAATAACTGATAAATCCGAGCAGCAGCGAAAATAGTCCGTAATCTTCGTAGCCGAGTTTTTTGACGATGATCGGCGTTGCCATAAAGCTCAAAACGAGCGGCAGAAACCAGCCGAGAGAACTAATAAAAGCGTTGGAAATCAAACTTTTTCGCTCCGTCGGCGCTTTTTTTCGTGTTAATTTGCCAAACATTCTTCGTAATTTTCGAGAACAATTCGTCCGGCAATTCTTTCGTCAAAATTTTCCAGCACAAACCGGCGTCCGTTTTCCGCTAAGTTATTTCTCAATTTTTCGTCCGTACATAATTTTACAATCGCTTCGGACAATTGACCGGCATTTCCGGCTTCGATTAAAAGTCCGGTATTCATGTCAATAACGGCTTCGGGTATTGCATTGATTCGTGTCGAAATCGTCGGCACGCCGAGCGCCATCGCTTCTAAAACGGCGATGGGCAAGCCTTCCCAAAAGCTCGGCAGAGCAAACGCATCAAACAAACGAAAAAACCGCAAAATTTCTTCGTGCTTATCGCTCACCGATTTCGATAAGATTAAACGAAACGAATCTTGCACCTCAAACTTCGCGATTTTTTTCAGATCATCCGCATCAGGCAATTGCTGCGTCAGCCAGACGAAAAAAACGTTTCGACCGGTTCGGGAAATTTCCTTTACGCTTTCTAAAAATGTCCAGCGCCCTTTCCGGTCAATAAACTGCCCGACGCATAAAACGATAAATTTTTCCGGCGGCAAATCGAATTTCAGGCGTTCTGCGCGGCGGTCGAGATGAGAAGCGGTAATTTCTTCAATTTCAGTAACATTAATACTCGCTCTTGACAGCACTACTTTTTCCCAATATTTTGGCTTGATAAAATTCTTTAAACTGTCGATTGTATTTTGGTTAGCGGCAAAAAGATGAAAATTCCGGCGGCTGAAAACGAAATTCAAACGCATTTTCCAAACCGATCTTCGCCAGCGCGCAATATTTTCCGGCAGCGCGTTGTGCATCGTCACGAAAACGTTCGAGCGAAGCGTCAGAAAATATAATAAAATCCAGGATTGCCACGGCGCGACTTCGATATGGACGACGCTTTTTTTCAGATTATACTTTAACAAACTTTTGTAAACGGTAATTTCGCTCGATATTCTTCTCCACTGGCGGATTAATTTTTCAAGGAATGATTTTGCCTCTAAAATCTTATTTTGTTCGGGCAAAAAATCGAATTCAACATTGTAAGGAGAGAAAAAATTGATAATATCCGGCTTGGAATTGCGCGGTAAAACAATGGTAAAACGCCAGTTTGGCGGAGCATTTTTGATGATCGAAAGAAAATATATCTGCGCGCCGCCCCATTCGATATAATCCCAGATTAGTAATACGCGCCGCAAATTTTCTTCCATTACAAAAACAATCTTATGTGTTACAAGTTTTCGATTATCGCTGCAGATTTCTTTCTTGCAGAAACTGTGATTTAAGCGGCGAAACCTTAATTATTTTGAGTTTTATTCTCGATGCTCACGAGACGGTCAGCATATATTGCACTTAAAGGCTGTTCGGTCTGTTTTTCCGCCCACACGCTTTCCGCGTTTTTCCTTGCCAAAAGCCGAAAAAAGAAAACGGTGAAGGCTAATATCCCTTGACGGCGACTTGGCGCGCCGTCAATATTAGAATAAAATCGCCGGCGAAGATTATGAATATTTTTCAAATCAAAAATCAAAGCGCTCATCATTTTCTTTAAACCCAGTTTTTTGAGAGGCGGCGGCAAAGCGTTCGGCTGACAAAATACGCGCGCGCGCGGATCAATCAAAAGCTGCCAGCCTTTTTTACGAAGGCGCGGCGTATATTCCGCATCGCCGAAATTCGGGTAGCGTCCGGCATTCATTAATCCGGCTTCTTCTATCGCCGCTGCCGGAACCAAAACGCAGTTACCGACGATCAAATCTACTGACCAAGGTGTTTTGGGCGTTGTCCAGACGGTTTGGTGCGTCCAATGACGCCACCCGCCGCTCCAAGCGTCCCAGACCGGCGCGGTTTGAAAAAGTTTGTGCGGCATATCCCACAAAATCAACAAAGGTCCAACCACCGACCGCGGGTTTTCCTCTGCCGTTTTCACCAGATAAAGCAGAAATTCGGCATCGAAAACCGAATCATCATTGATCATCAGAACATATTTCGGATTATGTTTAAGCGCTGCGCGCACGCCGACGTTGGTGCCTTCGGTAAACCATAAATTTCCGTCGCCTTTAATTAATTCTACTTCGGGAAATTCGCGTTCGATGCTTTCAAAGGTTCCATCAGTCGAGCCGTCGTCCACAATAACAATGTGAACGTCCAAACCGTCTCGGTTCAATCTCGAAAGGCTTTTTAAGCATTGCAAAGTAATAGCCTTTCGATTATGAACGGGCGCGACGATCTCCACCCTGATCAATTTTTCGCTCATTATTTGCCCGTGACAAGCGCTTCTTCGTCCGACCCGCACCAGAGAGACTTTAGTCGTTGTGTATTCGATTCATCGTTCTCACTCTGTCCAATGCCGACGTATTTGATGTGAGAAATATTGCTTAATTCATTTTTGAGAATTCTCCAAAAATCAAAGACCAAAACCTGCGCCCACTCGTTTTTGAAATCTACAGCTTTTAACTTTTTGAAATAAGGATCCGGCGTAGTTATTAAAACTGCTTCAGATTGTTTTAAACATTCCTCGATTGAATCAAGTACAACGATACGTTTTCTGATGTTGTCAAGCTCCATTTCTTTCGCCATCGGATCGAAGGCAACAACCCGTGCGCCGTTTGCCGACAGATATTCCGCGACGAAAACGCCCTGCGACTCTTCCGTGACATGCGAAAACGGCTTGTAGGAAAGTCCCAGAACCGCAACGGTCGCTCCTTTTCTGATCATCGGCAAAAGACGTTCTGCTGTTTTTTCAGCAACAGCGCGATTCATCCTATCTGTTGTCGAGGCAAGTTCTGCTTCGACGCCCAACTCCTTTGCCACAAACGAAAGCGCTACATTATCTCGCGGAAAACACGGTCCGCCGTAACCGATTGCTCCGGTCAAGTATTTGGGTCCGATTCGCTCATCGAGTCCCAGAGCGGAAGTTACCGTATCCACGTCGCCGCCGGGAAGTTTTTCGCAAATTTCGGCAAGCATATTGGCAAAAGTGATTTTTGTCGTAACGAATGTGTTGACAGAAATTTTTGTCAGTTCCGCATTCTCCAGGCTCATCCGGGCACACGGCGGTTTTTCGAGCATCACACGCGAGTAAACTTCTTCCAAATGCTTGCCGCTGCGCTCATCAAATTCACCGACGAGTGTGAAATCCGGATTGAGAAAATCGTTTATCACGCTGCCTAACGCGATAAATTCAGGACTGTAGCACAAGCCAAAATCCTTCCCTGCTTTTTTGCCCGATTCTTTTTCTAGGACAGGAAGCAATGCCTGGCGCGTTGAGCCGGGCAGAACCGTGCTGGTTAAGACGATATTGTGATAACTTTTTTTCTTGCCGAGCGCACGTCCGATTTCCTTGAAAGCCCATTTTGCATACTGTAGAGAAAAAGCTCCGCGCTCATCGCTCGGCGTCGGGACGATAACGAATGAAATATCCGAATTTAAAATCGCATCCTCATGGCTCGTTGTCGCCCGAATACGCTCTTTATTTTTCGCAATCATCTCATCCAGGTTCGTTTCCTGAACGGGCGCTTTTCCTAGATTCACCAATTCAACCGAGCGTTGATTAACGTCAACGCCGACGACGTTCAATCCGCGTTCGGCAAATGCGGCTGCCATACTGGCACCGAGTTTTCCGAGACCTATTACAGAAACATTTTCAATCATAAATGCAGTATTTTGTTAAGATGTATTATAAATTATAAATTATTTGGCTTGTGCCGTAACGCACAAATGCCAGCCGAGTCTTTTTTCCATTGTCCGAAAAATACTTTCCGGTAAAAAACGAAAATACCACTCTTTAACGTATTCATATTTGACGTAATCAGCGATTCGATATGGAAAAATATGGTCGTATTCGGAATTAACGATCTCGAATCCGTCGCCGATTAAATTTTTAACGGTCTTTTTCGTGTATGAATAAGTAATCGGGCAACCGGTCTGAGCCTCTGAATGTGTGGCGATGTGTTCATCGAGTTTCCAAAACTGTCCTTTTCCGTAAGTAAGTAAAATCCATAATACTTTCCAGGAGCTACGATTATATACCATTAGCTTAAGTGTTCCATCAGGTTTTATAAAATTTTCTTTAATTTGTTTTATAATCTTTTCCGGGTATGGAGAGTGATGAATTACGCCGAATGAATAAACCAGATCGTACTTTTGCGCCGGAATAAAATCGGCGAGATTTTCGGCATTTGCTTCATAAAAGTTGATTTGATTTTCGAGACCGTAAATTTCAGCCCGTTTTTTTGCGAGTTTTATTGACTCGCCCGATAAATCGACTGCAGTAACTTCTGCGCCATTCCGCGCAAAATTTATCGTATCGGTACCGATGCCGCATCCGATTTCCAAAACCTTTTTCCCGCCCCATCTCGAAAATTCAGCAAATGCCGGAATATGCGGTTCGACAAAATATTTACGTTCTTCTACCTGATCAAAATACTCTTTAGTTCCGATCTCAGCAGTAGAATGACGTATGTTGCAAGGGCGGCGATTCCAGTAGTCGCGTACGTCGGTAATCGAGGTATCAACAAAATTTCCCATTTAATTCAATATTTATTTTAATAAGTTATTTTCCAATGCTGTTTGAAAGCGCATTCTGCGTTGATTCCCGCGGGCGGCTTTTTTCAACTTGCTTTTCTATCCATTCATACGTGGTTTTCAAGCCCGTTTCAAGCGATATTTGCGGATCCCAATCGAGAATTTCGCGCAGTTTTTCATTATCGGAGTTTCTCCCGCGAACGCCCTGCGGACCATCAATGTGTTTTTTATTTATTTTAACGCCCGCGATTTCAGCGATGATGTCGGCGAGCTGATTGATCGAAATCATCCGGTCTTGTCCGAGATTGAGCGGTTCGTGATAATCCGAATGCATCAGACGGTAAATGCCTTCGACGCAATCGTCTATATAACAAAACGAGCGCGTCTGTTCACCGTCACCCCAAATTTCGATTTCGGAATCTCCGTTAAATTTCGCTTCGGCGATTTTTCGACACATTGCCGCCGGTGCCTTTTCGCGTCCGCCGTTCCAAGTTCCTTTTTCACCGAAGATATTATGGAAACGAACAATTCTTGTTTCGATCCCGTAATCCTCGCGATAATGCGTGCAAAGTCGTTCCGAAACCAATTTTTCCCAACCGTATGCGTCCTGAGGCATCGCCGGGTAAGCGTCTTCTTCCTTGAGCGGTTTGGCATTAGCATCTTCCTGTAAATGTTCCGGATAGATGCAAGCCGAACTCGTATACAGATAACGCCTAACTTTATTAACTCTGGCGGCTTCAATTGTATGCAGATTTATTAATGAATTATTATAAAGAATTTGGGCGTGATGAGCCGATATAAATCCCATACCGCCCATATCGGCGGCAAGCGCGTAAACTTCGTCAATGCCGCGTGTTGCCTGCAAACAATTGTCCCAGCGGCGCAAGTCCAAAATCTCGAATTCGTCGGCGTCCGTTTCTCCGAATTCCGGATGTTTCAGATCAACGCCGCGCACCCAAAAACCTTTTTCCTTTAAATATGTAACCAAATGACTGCCGATAAAACCACCGGCACCGGTTACCAAAACCCGTGTTTGAATCGTCATAGTTAAATAATCCTTCTTTATTATTTGATCGTCGCTTATTCGCCGTCCTGTCTGTAGTTATCACGGTGAAAATAGCTTTGATAATAATAATAATTATCCTGCGACCGCAAATTGACGTTGTTTAGAACGACGCCGAAAATTTTAGCGCCGACATCCAGCAATAGTTTTCTCGAACGCCGCACGACCTGACGCGAGCTTTTACCGGCGTGAACGACAAGGATTACGCCGTCAACGAGCGATGCAATTAAAACGCCGTCGGTGAACGAAGCAATCGGCGGCGAGTCTATGACGACGTGCGTGAAATTATTCTGCATAGTTTTCATAAAATGCGTCATCTGTTCAGAACCGATCAATTCAGCCGGATTCGGCGGCACAGGTCCTGATGGCAGCAGAAATGTCTTTGCCGTTTCATCATATTGAATAACGTCGAGCATTTCCTTTTCGGTCGCCTCGCTCGACAAAATTGTACTCAACCCATGCGCGTTACTGATATTGAAAACCGTGTGCAGACGCGGGCGGCGCATATCGGCGTCAATTATCAAGACGCGCGCGCCGGTCTGCGCCAGGCTGATCGCAGTGTTGGTGGCGGTCGTCGTTTTTCCTTCGGCGGGCAAACTCGACGTAATCAAAAGCGATTTCGGCGCGTGCCCGGCAGTCGAAAGCAAAATCGAAGTTCGCAGCTGCCGGTACGCTTCTGCTAATGCCGAACGCGAGTCGGAATGGATAAGCAGCTGAGATTTTGCTTCGTCAAAAACTTCCTCGCCTCCTCCGCCGCCGACAAGCAGTAAACGGCGTTTCGGCATCGAATCGATCGTCGGAATCGCCGCGAGCGCGGGCAATTGCAGGTAATTTTCTATTTCTTCGGTCGTGCGAATCGTATCGTCCAGATATTCTAAAAATAAAGCCAAGCCCATTCCGAACAAAGTTGAAAGAAACAGCGCCGCCATCACGGTCGTTAGACGACGCGGCGAAATCGGTTCGGATGGCGGAATGGCGATTTCGGCGACCGACACATTATTGTCCGTGCCGACGGTAATAATATCATTTTCCTTTTCTTGCTCGGACAAATTTTTAAGAAAACCTTTTTTCGTTTCGATGTCCTGTTCTAGCAATTTGATGCTGACCGCCGCCTGTTCCTGACCTTGCGCCTGATTAAACTGTTCGTTATAAGCGGCGAGAATTTGTTGCTCCTGTTGCTGCGCCTGAATATATCTGGTTCGCAGATTATCGAGATGAGTTTTTGTCGCCCGCGCTCGATAATTTTCCAAATCTTTTTTATTATTTTCAACAGTTTTGGCAATCGATTCTTCGAGACTGTTGATCTGCGTCGTTACTTCCTGCACTTCATACGCTGATTCTTGATATTCCTGCAAAAGTTTGGCTTTGTAGGCTTTCAGGTCGGCGATTTTCTTTTCTGCGTCATTGATAATGCCGCGAATTACTGTTTCGCGTTCGGTAAAATAGCGCTGAGAAAGTTCTTCTGCCTGAGATTTCAAACGTTCCGGCGAATCGCTGACAGATTTATATTGAGCCTCTGCATTTTTTCTGTTATTTTCGGCTATCAGGCGATCCTTGTTCAAGCCTGCCAGACGATCGCCGACGATTGTTTGATCGCCTTCGGTATTGATGATTCCGGCGGCGGCTTTCAAATTGACCAACTTATTTTCATTAGCTTTTATTTCCGCAGTTAAACTGGAAATTCGTTCGGCGAGAAAGTCGCTGGTTTTGCTGCTCGTTCCGGTGCGTTTTTCCTGATTCGCTTTGCTGAATGTTTCGACGATGCCGTTAACGATAAAAGCTGCAAGTTCCGGGTTGGAGTGACGGTAGTAAACTTCGATCAGCTGCGTATCTTTAAATGTCGCGCGAGCTTCTCTGACCGGCTCGATGTTCAAATTGAGCTTTAAAGCCCCGACGTAAGGCGCCAGTCTCACCGCGTCGGCGATTTGGTCCGACGAAGCGAGCGACGAATTCGCCGAGAGCGAAACTTCGCCGATGCCTTTTTCTTCTATTTTCTTATCCTCGCCGGAAAGCCCGACGACCTTTAGCATCGAACGCCAAACCGACCCATCTTTCTTGACGATCTGAAAATCTTTATTTGTATCCAGATTATGTTCTTTAATGACCCGGCGCAAAAGGCTCTCGCTGGTTAAAAGCTGAAGCTGAGTATTGAAATACGACGGATCGTTCGGAGCGGCTTTTCGCCGCTCGCTGATCATAATATCAGGATTGGCTTGCAGCAGATCCACCTGGACGACCGCTTTCGCCTGAAAAATATCCGGCTTGCGCGCCATATATATAGCCGCCAAAGTCGTCGCTAAAACGGTGATTCCGATGACCAGCCATAATCTTTTGCGAATGGCGCGCCAGTAATCAATCAGCTGAAAACCTTCCTGATTGCCGAATTCGCGGTATGCCTGATAACGACCGTTCGGAGAAACGATTGGCGACTCGAACGGCAGTTCGAGTTCGACCCGGTCGGTAACTTGTTTTTGAATTATCTCGCGGCTGTCTTTCATAAAACTATTTCTTACAATACGAATTCAAAGAAATTGAAATTCTTATTAAAACCGGTAAACGGCACTTGGTAAAGCGGTTTTAAAGAGGTCTGTAATGCCTTTGATCACGCTTTTTCCTTTATCGGTCGAGACCTGCACGATGTCATTGCCCTGCAAAAGTGGGTCGGGAATTTTTTGATTTTTAATATCCTTTAAATCAAAAACGAGTTCTTTTTTCACGCCGCTCGCTTCGTGCCGTTGAATGACTATTTTTCCCGTATTGGCGACAGAGGTGGTGCCGCCGGCTTCCGCCAAAGCCTGCGTTAATGTTTTGGCTTCTCTCAAAATAATTTTTTTCGGCTCTTTGACGTTGCCGACTATGTAGGCTTCTTCGGCAATCAAAACCGAAACGATGTCGCCCGGCTGCAAATACGGATTTTCTTTTCCTTTTAAAACTTCGTTGAGATTATAACCGACAAACCTGGCTTCGTTGTTGTCAATCGTTTCACTCGCGGCGTCATTTCCGCCGCAACCTGCCAAATTTCCGAGACGAGCAACCTGTACTTTTGCACCAGCGAATTCTACGTCCGGTCCGCCTGCCAGAGCAAGCAGTTCCAAAAGCGTCACTCTTTTATTCAGGAAAAAATTTCCCGGTTTTTGAACCGCGCCGACGACAGCAAACGGCTGCGACCGCTGTTCAGCGACTCTGACAGTTACAAACGGATCCTTTAAATAACTTTTTAAGTGAGCTGTAATCGTATCGCTTAATTCCGTCTCCGTTTTACAAACGGCGATTATCGGGTCTTTCACGCGCGGTATTCTGATGGTTCCGTCGGAACCAATTTCAAAACGACCTGAAACTCCTTGTTGGCGGTAAACCTGAATTTCTATCACGTCTTGAAAACCGATGCGGTATTTGTCGCTTTTTTGATTTTTAAACGGATTTGGTTCGTCAGCAGTTTTTTCAATGGCTGCTACCACATTGACTTTTGCAGTGGCGGTTTCTTCACCTGATTGAGGCGGCGTTTTTTCCTGCGCCGAAACGATTGTTAAACTTGTCAGCACAAACATTGCGCAAACAGACCAAACTTTTATGACAGCTTTCATATTAATTACTCCAAAGTTTTATAAAACGGAAGGATTTTCAGCCTTTTGATTGCATTTAAACTGGAAAAGGTTGTTGGCGAACTGTAAAGCCTCAAATTATTTTACAAACTACCCGAAAATCGCAATTTTAGCAGATATTCGAATCTTTGAGAAACCGTATTTTTAAAGTTTCGATTTTTAAGTTAAAATTTTCTATTCATTCGACTCTCAAAAACAGTATGCAAAACCAGACGCCGATGCTTCGGCAATATCTCGAAATCAAAAAACAATACCCGGGCACGCTGCTTTTTTTCCGGCTCGGCGATTTTTACGAGCTTTTCAATGACGACGCCGTTATCGGCGCGCGCGAGCTCGAAATTACTCTGACAGCCAGGCACAAAGATTCAGCCAATCCCGTTCCGATGTGCGGCGTTCCGCATCACGCGGCGGCGAGTTATATCGGGCGGCTCGTCAAAAAAGGCTATCGCGTGGCGCTTTGCGAACAAACCGAAGAAGCCGGAAAAGGCGTCAAATTAGTCAACCGCGAAGTCGTCCGCGTCATCACGCCCGGAACGGCAATTGATCCGCAATTGCTGGAGTCTAAGGAAAACGCGTACCTCGCATCAATTTGCGGAACCGGCGAACGCTTCGGCGTTGCTTTCCTCGAACTTTCGACCGGCGAATTTTCGACGACCGAAACCCGAGGCGCAAACGCATGGGCAGAAGTTTGCTCTGATATTGAAAGTTACGCGCCGAAAGAATTGCTTTTCCCCGAATCGCTGCAAAAACTCGTCGAGCAAAGTTTTTCCAACGCTTCTAAACCGACGCTGACGAACGCGGCGAACGTCGTCGCCATTTCGCCTGCGGACAGCAGTAAATTTTCCTCGACGCTGACGCCGCTCGACGATTGGCTTTTTCATTCCGGCGACTGCGAAAATCTTTTAAAAAAACAGCTCAACGTCAATCATTTGTCCGCTTTCGGTCTCGACGGCAAAACCGAAGCTGTTCGCGCCGCCGGAGCTTGTCTGCATTACGCCCGCGAAACGCAGAAACGAGCCGCCGCCCACATCTCCGAAATCAATTTTTACGCGGCTAACGATTTTCTGATGCTCGATGCCGTCACTTTGCGTAATTTGGAAATCGTTGAAGCACGGGGCGAAAACAACAAAAAAAACTTATTCTGCGTGATGGACGAAACCGTAACCGGAATGGGCGCGCGTATTCTGAAAAACTGGATTTTGCGCCCGTCGGTTAAGCGCAGCGAGATACAAACGCGCCTTTCGGCAGTCACAGAATTGTCCGATTCGATTTTGCGCGACAAAACCAGATTCTTATTAAAACAAATCGCCGATCTTGAACGTCTGGTCGGCAGATTAAATCTCGGCAACGCTTCCCCGCGGGATTTAATCGCTCTCAATGACTCATTAAAACAAACACCGCAAATCAATTCGTCGTTATCGGACGCTCAATCTTTGCTTTTACAGGTTTTGTCGGAAAACATTTTCGAGCTGCCGGAAATTCGTTCGTTAATCGAAAACGCGATTTCTGCGGAACCGCCGAATAACGCGAGCGAAGGCGGAGTTATTCGCTCCGGTTTCAATTCGGAGCTCGACGAGTTGCGCGAAATTTCCAAAAGCGCCAAGCAAATCGTCGCCGCGTTTGAGGAAAAAGAAAAAACTCGCTCCGGGATTTCCAATCTCAAAATCCGATTTAATAATGTTTTCGGGTATTACATCGAAATTTCCAAAGGCAGCGTCGCGCGCGTTCCCGCCGATTACGAACGCCGGCAGACTTTAACCAACGCCGAACGCTACACGACGCCGCAGTTAAAGGAATGGGAAGCGAAAATTCTCGGCGCGGAAGAAAAAATCCTCGAACTCGAAACCGAAATATTCAAAACCGTTCGCGCTCAGATTCGAGAAGAAACTTCAAAACTGCAGTCAACCGCCCGCGCTCTGGCAACGCTCGACGCGCTGGCTTCTCTGGCTGAAGTCGCCGCGCGTTACAATTTCGTCTGTCCGACGCTGCACGACGGCGACGAAATCGAGATAAAAAACGGCAGGCACCCGATCGTCGAAAAATATTCGTCAGCGTCGTTCGTGCCCAACGATTTGTATATGAACAATTCGACCGACCGTTTGTTAATTATCACCGGCGCGAACATGGGCGGAAAATCAACGATTCTACGGCAGATTGCAATTATTCAGATTCTCGCGCAAATCGGTTCTTTCGTTCCCGCCGATTCTGCTCGTCTGCCGATGATTGATCGCATCTGGACGCGTGTCGGCGCGTCCGACGATTTGGCTTCCGGGCGTTCGACGTTTATGGTGGAAATGACGGAAACAGCGGCGATTTTGCACAACGCGACGCCGCGCAGTTTGATTTTGCTCGACGAGATCGGGCGCGGAACCTCGACTTTCGACGGATTGTCAATCGCTTGGGCGGTTGCCGAATATCTGCATAACTCGCCGCTGCATTCGGCTAAAACACTTTTCGCCACTCATTACCACGAACTGACGGAATTGGCGGAAAATCTGCCGGGCGCAAAAAATTACCTAATTACCGCTACCGAACAAGACGGCGAAGTCGTCTTTTTGCATAAACTTCAAAAAGGTAAGGCGTCCAAATCTTACGGCATCGCCGTCGCCAAACTCGCCGGTCTTCCGCAAAAGGTTATCGAACGCGCCAAAGACGTTCTGACTAAGCTCGAAAAATACGAGTTAGCCGTTTTTTCCGAAGCGAAATCAAACGGCTCTGGTTTGGAAAAAGCCGTTAGCCGACATGCCGCGGGTAAAGCGGCGGGTCAGTTTTCGCTTTTCGCCGTAGCTAATGAAAGTATTCTCGATGAAATACGAGATGCCGATCTCGAATCATTTTCGCCCGCAGAAATGAAATCGTTTCTCGCGGCGATAAAAAGTAAAATTGTCTAGTTACGTTTATGCAAGCTCAATTATTTATTAATTTAGCAATTCAAACCGAGAAAAATAATAGAGGTTTTTCAAATGTCCTTTTCGCCGAATTCTTTTCGCAATACTTTAACTGTCGGCGAACCGAGGCTTTATATATCACTTTAACTTTGTTAGAATCCGACGAGTTTTTGTTTATATGATACTGAAAAATCTTTTATCGCTTCCTGTCGAACAGAAAATCGGGCAATTATTTTTTATCGGGCTCGCCGGAACGCAGATAGACGCCGCGACCCGACGGCTTTTAACGGATGTTTCGCCCGGCGGAATCTGCCTGTTCGCCCGCAACGTCGCCGAACCTGAACAGGTTAGAAATCTGCTCGATTCGGTTCGCGCTCAATTGCCGGTCGAGCCGTTTATGAGCGTTGATCAGGAAGGAGGACTGGTTGACCGCCTGAGAAAAATAATCGCGCCGATGCCCGCCGCGAACTCGATCAAAACTATTCCGGACGCGCGCAAAATAGCGGAAATCACGGCTGAAACGCTAAGAATTCTGGGTTTTAATATGAATTTCGCGCCGGTCGTCGATGTAATTGACATGAAGCGCGAACGCGTTTCAAACGGTCTTTACTCACGCGCGTTTGCTAAAACCGCCGAAGAAACTTTTGAATTGGCTGAATCATATTTAAACGGTTTGCAAAACGGCGGCTGTCTCGGCTGTCTGAAACATTTTCCCGGTCTCGGCGCTTCGATTACAGACTCGCACGAATCGCTGCCGACGGTTTTTCTTTCGGAAACGGAGTTTTTCAACACGGATTTATTTCCATATCAGCAGTTCATAAAAACCGGACAGGTTCATTCGATCATGGTCGCTCACGCGGCTTTCCCGCTCATTGACTTGCAGGAAACCGATCAAAAAGGCAGGCTTTTGCCATCATCGCTCAATTATAATTTCGTTACTAGATTACTGCGCGAAACGCTCGGTTACAACGGTTTGGTTTTGACTGACGATTTGGAGATGGGCGCGATTTTGAAAAATTACGGCGTCGGCGAAGCGTGCAAAATGGCGATTCTTGCCGGTCAGGATATGCTGGCGATTTGCGCCGATCCCGAAGCCGTACGCGAAGGTTTTACAGCCGTCAAAAAAGCTGTCGCCGACGGTGAAATCAGCATCGAAAGAATCGACGAATCGCTCGTCAGAATCGAATCGGTCAAAAATCTTTTAAGCGAAACTCTTCCCTTCGATCCTGCGCGTTTGCAGGCTCTTTCACAGGAAATCGCCGAGTTCGACAAAAAGGTCAGAAACAATTACGGAGGATAACAGCATTTTGCGTCATTTATTTACGATTTTATTCATTTCAATTTTGCTTTTCAATTTTTCGTGCCGAGAACGAAATACGGAATACGTCACTGTCGCCTTGCCCGAAACATTTTCGACTTTCGATACGCTGACTTCGACCGGCTCGGATGCCGCTGCCGAGCGCGTCCGCAGTTTAATGTTCAATTCGCTCGTCAAAAAGGACGCAAATTTCGACTACGTCGGCGAATTGGCGAAAAACATAACCGCTTCGGAAGACGGTAAAACCATTACTTTCGAATTGCAGGACAACGTAAAATTTCACAACGGCAAAAATTTCACATCGGGAGACGTGAAATACACTTTCGATGAGTTGTTTAAATCAGGCGGCAACAAAGCCAACGCTTTTTTTGAAACCGTCGAAGGAAACAAAGTGCCGCATATTACCGCTATCGAAACCCCTGACGCCGGCAAAGTTCATTTTCAAATCAGCCGCCCGGCGCTCAAAAATCAGCTTTTATCAAATCTCGTGGCGATTCCGATAATCGCCGAGGGAACGGTCGCTCAGCAAAAAACTCAGCCAATCGGTTCGGGAGCATACAAATTCGTCAATTTCGACCGCGGGCAAAATATCGTCGAACTTGCCGCCAACCCGGATTACTGGGAAGGCGCGCCGAAAGTGCAGAAACTGCGCGTCAAAACCGTCACCGACGCCAATTCTCTGCAAGCGGAACTGCAAAGCGGAAATGTTGACATCGCTCCGCTACCGAGCAATCTTTCGCCAGACACTTTGAACTCTTTATCACAAAATCCGAATCTCAAAGTCGAAAAATTCAACGGCTCGAATATTCAGTATTTGGGTTTTAATACTCAGGCTCCGCCGCTCAACAATATCAAAATCCGCGAAGCAATCGGCTACGCGATCAACCGTGAAAATTTGATCAACGAGCTTTTATTGGGTCAGGCGAGCATCGCGTCTTCTATTCTGCCGACCGGCTCGTGGGCTTTCACTCCGGGAACGCAATATAATTACGATCCGGCTAAAGCCAGGCAATTAATTCAGGAAGCAGGTTATAAAAACGAACCGATTGTATTCAAATATTCAGCCGGAAACAACGCAGTCAACCAATATGCCCAAGCCATTCAGAAATCCCTGAACGAAGTCGGCTTAAACGTTCAAATTGAAACGCTCAACCCGGACGTTCTGCGAACGCAGCTTTCGCAGGGACAATTTCAAATGAACACCGGAATTTGGGTCGGCGGCAACCAGGACCCGATTTTCTTTCGTGATTTGTTCAGCACGGCGAAAATTCCGAACGAACAGACGAAAGTTTCCTGCTGTAACCGCAGTCGCTACAGCAACCCGGAATTCGATTCGTTAATCGAACAGGCATATAACGAAACCGACCGCGGGAAAGCGAAACAACTTTATACGAAAGCACAGGAAATAATCAGCCGCGATTTGCCGCTGTTTCCGCTCTGGTATCCGGCGAATATGGTCGTCTCGACTAAACGTGTCGGCAATATTAAAATCAGCCCGAGCGGCGATTGGTCGTTTATCAAAGATGTCACGGTCGGAAATTAATATTTAATCAAAAACGTTTCTTAACGGCTTGACAAATATTCTTCAACCGGTAAAATTATCATTTGCGACGCGGGAGTAGCTCAGTGGTAGAGCGCGACCTTGCCAAGGTCGAAGTCGCGAGTTCAAATCTCGTCTCCCGCTCCAACATTTTATAAAGCGGCGCAAAAGCTCAAAAAGCTACCACGCCGCTTTAATTTCTTCTAAATACATTTCGTTTTTTAGATTAGATTTTTGAGCTATTATCTTTTCTCCAATCATATTCGAATTGGCGGCGTAGCCAAGTGGTAAGGCAGAGCTCTGCAAAAGCTTTATTCATCGGTTCGATTCCGATCGCCGCCTCCAACAATTTCCAGCCTTTCAGCAATCAACTAAATATTCTTCTTGTTTATTTTCTTGTTTATTTTAAATGAGAGGGTAAAAATGCAGGAAAAATACGACCAAAAATACGAAGACCGCATCGTTCTACTCGCCGCCGAAAGAGTCAAAAACGGCAAATATAAAATATTCGATTACCAGGCGCGCGTTATTACTCGGGAGAGGTTTCCCGAGTTTGTCGATCGCGGGCAATCGGATAATGAATCGTGCCTGGTGATTATCAATAAGGAGGGCGAAACGATCGTCATCACTCAGGAATTCGAGCATATTTTGCGAAACGCGCTTAGCGCAAAAGAATAAAATAGTCGGGATTATATGAATTAAGAAATCCAGATTTTATTAATTAAACAATTCGGTCTATATTGATTAAAAAAAATATGGAATTGAATGATGTCAAAAGTATGTCAAATGAGCAGATTGGAATGCATTTGGTCGAACTGCTTGGATGGGAACGGCTGCGATTTAACTATATCTCGCCAAGATCGTGTGAATACGGCGACATGGAGATCAATCAATCCCTTAAATTCGAAACTCTTTGTAAAGATTTAAATGCAATCGCTGAAGCTGAAAAGATCGTGTGCAAAAAGGTCGATTTTTTATATGTAGAAGCTTTATGCGAAGCGATTTGTCCGGATGCTTCATTTCAGACTCTCGCCATGGCTTCCGCTCGCCAACGCGCTGAAGCATGTGTTTTGGCTCTGCATCGGCAGTTTATGTTTGTTCAATCCCACCAAAATTCCACACAGGTTCTAAAAATGGCAAATCAAACCGTCGGTGCCGGCTCAATCGGAAATTTATAAGAGCCGCCGTATCCGGTTCCCGGCGACGTACCGCCCGATCCGCCGTCATCGGCAAACGTTACCATAATAATATTCGACCATTCGCCGTAAACTTCCCCGTTCGACGAGTGCGCCACGCGGACGTATTTCGTCTCGGGTTCCGTCAAATTCGTGTTGCGCGGTATTTCGATGATCGGATTAAGAGTGGCTCCCGGCTCGTTGATCGTGTTCTGGATACTTTCGAAAAAATCGGTAAAAGTATTTGTAGAAGCAACGTGGATTTTGCGGAATTTCGCATTATCCGTATATCTTTCGACGGCGACTTTGAGAAGCGCATTCCCCGAGATTCCCGATTGATAAATAAAAGGAATCGCCGTTTCCGTGTTCGGATTGAAAGTAGTTTTAGTTCCGTGGACGGCGCGGGTTGCGGAAAATGATTTGAACGCTGTTTTGCTGATTAAGAATAACTCGATTCCTCTGCCGTCTTTAAAATCGAACGGAACAACTAATTCACGTCCTGCGACTGCTTCGCCTAAAAACACCGGCTCGCTGTCCGGCTCATCTTTGTAACGCCAGAAAACTTCGCCGGAAACCGATTCGGTGAAATTCTCGATGACGCCGCCTTCCAAGACGAGATTGACGTTTTCGCGCTGAATGATATTTAAGTCCGGCATAGCAAGTCCTTATTTAAATCACTTCATGGGTAAATATGAGTACAATTAATCCGATCACAATTAAAATACCAATCGCCAATAAAGTCAGTTGAGGCAGTCGCCACGTTTTGAAATGACAGGCGCGACATGTTAATTGCCAGTATTTGAGATTTCTTTCGCAATGACGACAAAGTGGCATATATCATTAATATTACTGAACGTCTCAAAAGTTTAGCAATCTTTAAGTAGTTTTCTGAATCACGCAGCCCGCCAGACCGTGATAATTTTCCACTCTGAAACGAAGCTCCGTCCCGACGGGAACCGAAAACGATCCGGCGGCTATATAACCGCTCGCATCGGTAACAAGCGTTCCGATGTCCGTGTCCGTGTCGGCGCGGCGAACCTTGACCGTAACGCTTTCGAGCTGCGTGATATTGCCGTTCAGACCCGTTAAATTAACATTAAAACCTTCGTAATTACTCATATTTTTAACAAGGGAGCACGGGAATCCTCAGATTTTTACCGACGAGCGTAATTTCTCCGAACTCTAACGGGCACGGCGGATTGGTCGGAATATTTCCCCCGCCTGTACCGCCGCCTCCGGTACCACCGCCGCTGCCTCCGCCGCCCGGATTGTTATCGATGACCGTTTCAAATTCCGTCATTGCCTCGTGATTATAAGCCTGCGCTTCGATGTCGTAATGCAGATTACCTGCTCTGGAGCGTTTGATGATGCGGAAATATTCAAAACCGTAGCGTTCGATCTGTTTCGAGACGACTTTGATGATCTTGTTTTCGTGCAGCTTCAAAACGTCCATAAACCACGCCTTGAATTTTATCCGCAGGTTATTTTTCAAGCCGCCTTCGTCGAACTCGCCAAACCATAGAATTCCGTATTCCAATTTGACAGCCGCCGCTTCCTGAGTGACCCCGAGAAAGGAATATTTCTTCGTCACCTGGCGGCGCGTGTGATCGCCCTGCACGCGTCCCGCCCGCAGCTGCTGCTCGATGTCTTCGGCGACCGGGGCGGTCTGTTCCGTCCAGTCCTGATTCTGATCGTGATATGTCGCTTCAACGCGATTCGGCAGATCGAGATCGGACGTCTGCGAGCGCGTTAAGGAAGACTTTCCGTTTCCGTCGACGATGATATTTCTGGTTTCTCCAAAGTCGGTAAAGACGGGACAGTCAGCGAGCTCGTCTTCAGTCAAAGCTCTGAGCGGCTCGACTCGCATTTTTCCTTCGAATAAAAACGGGCGCGAGAATCTTCCGGCAAGGCAGAAATCTTCGACCTGCTGCTGCGTCGACCGGCTCGTCAGCTCGACATCCGAGACCGAACGAACATGATCGTAGTTAATGCCTTCCGGTGTAGTGAAACGAACGTAAGCATTTGCCCACGCCGCGGCTTCGACGAAAGATGCGATACCGAGCCGGACGTAATCGAGACCGAATCCCCATCTTCTATCTGTCAGCATTCTGGCTAACTGCCAGGCTCTGTTATTCGTGTAAGTTCTTGTGAAAGTATTTTCGTCCGAATAAACGCGGATGTCGTCCAAACCTTCGACGATGGCGTCGGCTCGCATGTTCTGCGGCGAAACCGCGCCCGGATTGACCCAGCCGTAATTGTAGCGAATCCACGCTGTACCCGAATAGCCGTGAGCCGAGAGCGCTCCCCACGAAATCTGACCGCGCGTTCCCAATCGATACGCGTAATGCAGAGCGCTCGCCGGCTGTCCCGAAACGACGACCGATTGAAAAGACCGGATCGGACCTTCGCAGGCTTCGTAGAGAGCGTCGAAAAATCCTTTGTCCGGGTTGTTGTTGTTGTAATCGCGGCGGAAAGCGAGCACCTGCATATCCCGAACTCTGCGCCGTCCCATCACCACGCGAAACGGGTCTTTCAAATTGGTCTCGTTGCCGCGCGCGACGCTGAGCAGCTGCGGTCCCGACGTTTGACCGTTGAAAACCGTCACGACCGCTGACTGGTGCGACAGGTGATAAAGCGGATGGACACCGCGCGCCGTGCACGATTCCGGACTTTTGCGGTCGCAGGTGGTAAAAAGACCGTTGCCGACAGTTCCGCCCGGAAGATGAGCGTTGTAAGGACAATCGTTGTGCGCGATCTCCTCCAAAGTATCGAGATGAGCGCCGAAGATCGCCTGGCATTCTTTGTAATGCGCTCTTTTTGGCATCGGCAGGTTCGGAGAGCGAAAACCGTTCGCCGCTTTCCCTGTCCAGAACTCCGAATCGGCGTTTTCAGCCGTGCGCAGATGCCCGTGCCAGTGCGAGAGCAGCAGATCGACCGCCGGGAAATAATAAAATATCTCGACGCGAACGCCTTCGCCGGATTCATAAGCGAGATCGGAAATTATGCCGTCGCCGTCCCAGAACTTTAAATCGACCTCTTCGTCACCCATCGCCGAACTGGTTTCGACGTTAAGAAACAAATCCGGGTATGAATCGGCAATCAAACGAGCTTCGACCGGCGAGACCGGAAGATCCGGGTTCAGCTCGCCGACTTCAGTCGCCGCGTAATAAACCGCGCCGGAAATCCAGTCGATTTTGACCAGCTCGAAGATTTCGAGCGGCTGTCCCCACTGCTCGGACATCTCGCGCAAATCGTCGATTTTGGCTTTGATTGTGTCGTTAAGTTCCGGCATTTAGTAAGTTCCCGCTTTATCGAATAACTGGATTTCCGTTACGCGAACTGGACCGCCCGCAACTTCTGTAAATCTGAATTCAAGTTTCGTTGTGTATAAATTAACCGATGATTCGCTTGTTACTAAAGTGTTATTAGTAACAGTGGCAACTTCCGTCAAGACGTTGTTGATTAACGCCCAGATCGAATAATTTTTTATTCTTTGATTGTTTGCCACGTCCGTAGATTTCGGATTAGCCGGGTAACCGTCGCCCGATCCCCAGACCCGGATCAATTTAATTTCCTGCGGCGATTGAGCGGTAAATGTCAGCGTTTGGGGTGCTTCAACCGATGGCGCTGCGCTGGACGCCCACATTCCGATATTCGGATTAATAATACCGTCGTTGACGTGCGACGGCGCGCGTCCGGCATTCCCCTCGCCGCCTTCGATGGATGATGCGGTTACCACAAAAGCCGATGCGACATTAGTTCCTTTTGGCAGTCCGGGCGTGATTTCCTGCGTGCTTAAAATCTTACTTACGCTTCCCGTCGCTAGAACTTTCGCTAAGCTGTCGGATTTGTATTTATTGGAACTGAAACGCCATTCAATAGTCGCGTTTCCCGCAATCGCAGACCCGGAATAGTTCGTTTGCACTTGAAGTTGGCTGATAAAACTTGTAATCGAATATACGGTAGAATTTCCCGTTGCTGCGCCGCCGATTTTCGTGATCACAAAGCCGCCGCCGACCATTCGTTTATGCAGGGCTTTGTCAGCACCTAACTCCATTGTCAGCAATCCGGCTGCCGATAAGGTTACGTTGGAAATCTCGCGCTCTGATTCGTGATATTTTTCATTGCCGTTTTTGCCGCCGACATCGGCTTGCCAAGTGAACTTATCTTCAAATTCACATTCCCTGTTGCTTTGCGACCAAACGATACCCACTGACGGGGATGTGCCTTTGAACTCATTTCCTTTATGAGTTACGTCGTAACATTGTCGCAAATACGAATAAGCG
>JAESGR010000419.1_pt1 | contig 35531 bp, 36 predicted proteins | sample 9269771 | NCBI WGS metagenome assembly JAESGR01 (sample SAMN15739572, study PRJNA653492) | algae metagenome | isolation source: Chroococcus sp. CMT-3BRIN-NPC107 and co-occurring heterotrophs from well... | place: USA: Clark Mountains Wilderness, California | collected 2010-04-18 | reverse complement strand
ATTGGTCAGATTTAGCGCTCAGTTTGATACGTCTTAAGCCTGCTAAATTACCTCATTTTCAACGCGGTCTACGAGCTATGCAGCTTATCCTGTCTACTGTTTAGTTCCTTTGTCACCCCGTCAGATTTACAAATAAGAAAAAGTAAATTTTTATAAGTATTGTGCTACATAACAAAAAGCGCCAGAATGTTCTAGCGCTCTTGACAAAATTTAATTGTTGTGGTTGTCAAGTTAATGCTTCCGCACCACCCACAACTTCTAGAATTTCTTGAGTAATCGCGGCTTGACGGGCTTTGTTGTAAGTCAACGATAGAGTACCAATTAGTTCTTTGGCGTTGTCGCTGGCGCTATTCATCGCGGTCATCCGGGCGGCTAGTTCGCTGGCTGCCGATTCCTGCAATGCTCGTAGTAGCTGGTTATTTAAGTACAACGGCAACAAAGCATCGAGAATTTGAACCGGATCTTGCTCAAACAACATATCGCGGGGAAAAGGACGAGCTTCGGTAGTAACTCTTTGTCTTTCTACCTCAAACTCACCGCCGCGAGTTGTCAATCTAAAGATTTCATCGTCCGCCGCTTCTAATCCCTGGGGATCTAAGGGTAGCAAAGTTTGAACTACTGGGCGAGAGCTAATTAATGAAACGAATTTAGTGTAAACCAATTCAATTCTATCTACACTCTCAGATAAGAATAGTGACAGCAGTTGATCGGCAATATTTGACGCTTCGGCGGCGGTAGGAATCTGCTCTAAGCCCGTATAAACGCCTTCAATAGGCTGAGTGCGGCGTTGGAAGTATTGAGAAGCTTTACGACCAACCATGATGAACTTATAGTTCCGTCCTTCGGCTTTGAGTTCCTTGGCGCGATTTTCTGCTCGACGAATGATATTGCTATTGTAGCCGCCACATAAACCGCGATCGCCGGAAATCACTAATAAGCCAACCGTTTCTACTGGACGCTGCTTAAAAAGCGGCAAATCTGCTTCTTCAAACTTTAAACGAGTTTGTAAACCAAACAATACTTGTGCCAAGCGATCGGCAAAGGGACGAGTTGCAATTACTTGTTGTTGCGCCCTCCGCACCTTAGCCGCCGCTACTAGGCGCATGGCTTCGGTGATTTTTTTGGTGTTTTTGACGGAATTAATGCGATCGCGAATTGCTTTGAGATTAGCCATATTTTTATTACCTCTAATAGCAAGTTAGCGATTAGCTATTCTAACCACTAACTTACTAACAGCTTTATACCGATGCCATGAAGGTTTGCTTGTACTCATTTAGGGCTTCTTTGAGAAGCTTTTCGGCTTCATCGCCTAACTTTTTCTCACTGCGGATTAATTCGCCGTACTGAGTTTTGCTGCTCTTGAGATACTCCCGCACTCCTTGAGTGTAAGCAGATACTTTGTCTACGGGGATGTCATCTAAATAGCCATTAATTCCCGCGTACAAAATTGCTACTTGGTCGCCGACTGATAGAGGCGAGTATTGAGGCTGCTTGAGTAATTCCTGCAAGCGTTTACCCCGTGCTAGTTGATTTTGGGTTGCTTGGTCTAAGTCAGAAGCAAACTGAGCAAAAGCTGCCAAATCGTCGTACTGAGCGAGTTCTAGCTTAATTTTACCTGCTACTTGCTTCATTGCTTTGGTTTGAGCCGCCGAGCCTACCCTTGATACAGAAATACCAGGGTTTACCGCCGGACGCAAGCCAGAGTTGAATAGGTTGGAAGATAAGAAGATTTGACCGTCAGTAATGGAAATTACGTTAGTAGGAATGTAAGCCGATACGTCTCCAGCTTGAGTTTCGATAATTGGTAACGCTGTCATGCTACCTTCACCAAGTTCGTTACTCAGTTTTGCGGCACGTTCTAGCAAACGAGAGTGGAGATAAAATACATCTCCTGGGTAAGCTTCCCGTCCTGGTGGACGACGCAACAACAGCGACATTTGACGATAAGCTTGGGCTTGCTTGGAGAGATCGTCGTAAATAATTAAGGTCGCTTTCCCCTTATACATGAAGTATTCCGCCAAACTCGCGCCTGTATAAGGAGCTAAGTATTGCAAGGTAGCGGGATCGTTAGCATTAGATGCAACCACGATGGTGTATTCCATCGCGCCTTTTTCTTGCAAAACGTTGACGATATTCGCAACCGTAGAAGCTTTTTGTCCGATCGCGACATAGACGCAAACTACATCTTCACCTTTTTGGTTAATGATGGTATCAACGGCAATGGATGTTTTTCCAGTTTGGCGATCGCCAATAATTAATTCTCGTTGTCCGCGTCCTACAGGAATCATTGCATCAATAGCTGTGATCCCCGTTTGCATAGGTTCGTATACCGAACGACGCTCAATAATTCCGGGTGCGCCGGATTCAATTAAACGGCTTTCTGTCGTTTGAATATCTCCTTTACCATCAATGGGACGAGCTAGAGCATCTACAACTCTACCAATCATCGCATCGCCTACGGGGACTTGAGCAATTTTGCCCGTGGCTCGTACTGAGCTACCTTCTTGAATGTCGCGCCCTTCACTCATCAATACCGCGCCGACGTTATCTTCTTCAAGGTTTAAGGCGATACCAATGGAGCCATCTTGAAATTCTAATAATTCCCCAGCCATTGCTTTTTCTAAGCCATAGATCCGGGCGATACCGTCTCCTACTTGCAATACTGTACCAACGTTATCGACTTTAACGTTTTGGTCGTATTGCTCGATTTGCTGCTGGATAATGGCGCTGATTTCGTCGGGTCTAATATTAATAGCCATGTTTATCTTTGATGATTTAGGATTGTTTGACTGCTAAAATTGCTTGGAGCTAGGAAGGAACGTTGAACACCGATTAACTAGCGCTAGTTAAGCTTAAAGATAGGCGGCGCAACTGACCTCGAAGACTAGCATCAATTACCTGAGAGCCAACTTTAACGATCGCTCCGGCGATTAGTTCTGAATCGAGTTTCATGTCTAGCTCTACTTCGCGGGCATTAGTCATCGATTTGACTTTATCTTTAATCGATTGCTGCTGTGCTTCGCTAAGTTCTACGGTAGAAGTAACTTCCGCTAAAACGGTTTGATTTAGCTGGCGCAAAAGGTCTAAATACTGCTTGCAAATTCCTTCTAGCAATATTATTCGTCGCCGATCTACTAAGATTCGCAAAAAGTTACGCAAATAAGGATGAACGCGATCGCCAATTACTTGCTCTAATACGCGCTTTTTGTCTTGCTCTTTCACGAACGGATTAGCGACAAAGTTCTGCAACTGGTCGGAATCTTGGAGCAAACGGAGCAAGTCACGAACATCATCGCCGATTTGCTCGGTAATATTTTGCGATTTTGCCGAAGACATTAACGCCTGAGCGTAAGGCATTACGACTTCTGAATTTATCCCGCCACTTCCTTTCATTAGGCTTCACTCCCTAATAGCGTTATGCTACGGTCTAATAGTTTTTGCTCGGCATTACCATCTACTTGATGACGCAACTGGGATTCCACTTTTTGCAAAGCTTTAGCAACTACTTGCTGGCGCAAGTCGGCGATCGCTCTATCCGTTTCTGTATTCAAGTCTTGCGCCGCCATTTGCTTCATCTGCTCTACATCTTTGGCTGCTTGAGCCAAAATTGCTTCCTTGGCAGCTTGGGCGTTTTCTACGGCGGTTTTCTGGATCCTTTGAGCTTCAGCTTGGGCTTGAGTTAAGTTTTTTTGAGCTTCAGACAAAGCCGCCGCCGCTTCAGTGGCGCTTTTTTCCGCCGCTTGAATTTCTGTGGCAATTCCGGCTTTGCGCTCCGTTAAAATATTTGTTAACAAGCCTCTACCAAAGTAAAACAAGACACCAACCAAAATTGCTAGGTTGATGATATTTGTTTCAAAAATGTCAAGATTTAAACCAAAACCGCCTTCGGCTTCCGCGTGGGCTGTACCTGCCTCGGCGGCAACGGTGAGTAAATAACTTCCGATTATATTCATCTACAACTGCCCTGCTCGATTGCTAATAAAATGAATTTGGTTGTTAGTGTGTGGCAATTGCTTTATCTAGCTGGCTCTAGCAGTTTGTTGATAATTTGCTGACTAAGAGCGTCTACTTGTTGCTCTAACGAGCGCATTGCTTCATTTTTTTGCTGGTCTATTTCTTGTTGTGCTTGTTCTCTTTGGCTTTGCGCTTCTTTTTGAGCTTCGGCAATTTTTTGATTAGCAATAGTTTGAGCTTCGCCTTGAGCCGCAGTTATTACCGCTTGCGCCTGTTTCCGGGCTTCGTTTAACTGCTGCTTGTATTGGATTGCCAATTGTTCGGTTTTGGCTAGGCGCTCGCGGGCATCCGTTTTATTGGTACGAATATAATTAGCGCGATCGTCCAATACTTTGGTAAGTGGCTTATAGAAAATTAAATTCAATAAAGCTGCTAGGAGGAGAAACTGCAATGCCATTAAGGGCAAAGTAGCGTCAAAATCAAACATTGTTTTCCCCTTTGACTAGAACAGCAGTTTTAATTACAGGCAACATCATTCAACCTTTGATAAATTCAATAAACTCCTCAACCACTGGAGGAGTAATTACCTTAATTTCTGCTGAAAATTAACTAGCTTTTAGTTAGAGACGCGATTTTTCACGTCTCTAAAAATTGCGATCGCCCTTTTTTAGGAAGCGAAAGGATTAGCAAATAGCAACACTAGGGCAATAACTAGACCGTAAATGGTAAGAGATTCCATGAACGCCAATGTTAGTAGTAGCGTACCGCGAATTTTTCCTTCAGCTTCTGGTTGACGAGCAATACCTTCTACCGCTTGTCCGGCGGCATTTCCCTGACCTAAACCAGGGCCAATTGAAGCTAAACCAACGGCTAAAGCAGCAGCGATTACGGAAGCAGCAGCAACTAATGGATCCATCATGATTTCCTCACCTTAAGATGTACAAAAAATAAACGTTAACAGATGCGTATTTTACGCGCTATTGCGATCGCACTTAGTGCGATTGCATTTTTTGAGGGCTAAAATTGTCAATGCTCCTCATGCTCTTCACCGCCATGTCCCTCTAGTGCTTCGTGGATGTACGCGGCGGCTAAAGTGGCAAAAACTAAGGCTTGAATGGCGCTAGTAAATAACCCCAACGCCATTACAGGCAGTGGTACAAATAAGGGAACGAGTAAAACTAATACTCCCACCACCAATTCATCCGCCAAAATGTTACCAAATAATCGGAAGCTTAGGGAAAGAGGCTTGGTGAAATCTTCTAAAATTGCGATTGGTAGTAGTATTGGTGTGGGTTCGATGTACTTTGTAAAATACCTCAAACCTTTTTTACTAAAACCTGCGTAAAAGTACGCTAAAGAAGTCAGCAAAGCTAGGGCTACGGTGGTGTTGATGTCATTAGTGGGTGCGGCTAGTTCACCTTCTGGGAGTCTAAGCAACTTCCAGGGTATTAACGCCCCCGACCAATTTGATACAAAAATGAACAGAAATAAAGTTCCAATAAATGGAACCCAAGGACGGTATTCTTTTTCGCCGATCTGATCTTTTGCCAAATTCCGAATAAACTCTAGGGCGTACTCCATAAAATTTTGGATGCCGCTAGGAATTTGTTGGATGTTTCGAGTTGCAGCAATTGAAGCTATAACAAGAAGGGAAATTACAAACCAGGACGTGAGAAAAACCTGTCCGTGAATTTTCAGACTGCCCAATTGCCAGTAGAAATGCTGACCGACTTCTAAGGCGGCGAGAAACTTATAGTTAAAGGCGTTTAACACACTGAGCATTTCCATTGCAGAAGTTTACGATCCTAAAGTTTTAGGAGTTAACTTGCGATTTTTTCAAGACCTAACTTTTAAGTCAGGAGTCAAAATCGTGCGGAGCGTATAGACGAGGAGCGTAGCTTTATAGGTTAGAAATCCCAAGAATACTGGTAAGATTTGCAACTGATTCCATTGACTTGCTACAACCAGCAATCCAACTACCAGTGCCAATCTATTTTTATTAAACTTGACATTCTCTGCACCAATTTGCTCAACGTTTTTACCCAACATTTTCAAGTAAACCACACCTGTGCATGCCCCGATCAGATAATTTAGGGCAATGTTGAGGGAGTAAAAAATCCATACAGAGATAAAAACTATCCCAGTCAAAACCAGGGTAATTGATAACAACTCTCTAGAGAGTTGATAAAATGCCTGCATTGATTTTCCCGATTCTGAAGGGGCAGAATCTGGGGGAGAATTTTCTTTTACTTCTGGTATGGTTGGGGATTCGTTTAGCAAGCTCACAGGACTCGCAAACCGTCGTTAATAAGTGGTTTGACTCCTAAAGAGCCAGAGAAGATCGTACCACAGGTATGGTAACGATTCTTTAAAAATAATTAAATTGGGGTCAGCATAAGTAGTTGTTGAGTTAGTAGATGTCGTACTCGTTCTAATTCCAACGGCACTTTTGTTAAGATTTCGCCTACAGTTTTGGTTGAGTTGCTATCGCACTGCTGCATAAACTCAAACTCTAATTGTGATAAATTGACAATTTGGTAATCGTAGTTAAACAAACACTTACTTTCCCAGCCTTCCATACAAGGATGACGTTCGGGAATAGCTGCTAAAAGCTTTTCATCTCTAGACCAATCGTTTTTAGGTAAAGGTGCGCGTCCTAAAAAGAATTCATAATGCGTTACTTCGGGGTCTAGTAATTCAATTAAACGATAAGTGGCGCGATCGCTTAATTTTTCTACCCTTTCCTGTAAAGATGGTTCTTTGCCCAAAAGTCTCTCTATTTGCCAAAAATTAGGATTAGAAAAGCCTAAAAAGTCCAATCCTGAAGCATCAACCAGTTCAAACAAAGTTTCAATATTGTAGTCAATCTCCTGGGGATGGACGTACATATCAGCAAAACATTCATCGCGCTGGTTTTCCATTGACCAACGTTCTTGTTCACGCTTGACAATGCGGTTATTTTTTGGTAAAGATGCAAATAGTTTACGTCCAACTTCTACACCATCGCGGTAATCGCCTTTGTCATTTTGTAGGAGTGCGATCGCGCGTTGCATCAAACCAATTTCCCAGCGTCCCAATTCTCCATACACAAAGATGTGCATCAATCCGCCGGGAGCTAACTTTTTGGCTAAAGATTGAATTCCGCCAATAGGATCGTCTAAGTGATGTAACACTCCCACAGAGTTAATTAGATCGAACTCTCCCTCAATCTGGTCTGCGTCGTATAGGCTTAATTGATGAAATTGAACGCGATCGGCTTTTGAACGTTTGCAGCGCTCTCTAGCTACTTTTAAAGTACCCTCGCTGATATCAATGCCAACTACTTGAGCTTGGGGGTTTAAGTGGACTAAATATTCTGTACTGACACCCGAACCACAGCCAGCGTCAAAGATGCGAATATCTTGTTTTTGAGGCTTTTGTCCAGTGCAGAAATTGTAAGCAGCTTGCCAATTCCAGCGCCAGTTGTAACCTGGTGGCGGCTCATCTAGCAAGGGTTCGGGGGGAAAAGGGTAAGTATCGTAGAGTTTGGCAACCGCAGCGCTAACGCTTTGAGGATCTGTCATAGTAAGAAAAATTGCAGCATCCCGTAGTTTAGCGAATGTCCGACTACTAAGGCTAATAATTAAATATGAGTAAGCGTATTGTTTTAACTACTTTTGGTTCTTTAGGCGATTTGCATCCTTACATGGCGATCGCAGTGGAATTAAAGCAACGGGGACATAATGTAGCGATCGCTACTAGCGAGATTTATCGTGAGAAAGTTGAAACAGAAAACATTAAATTTTACCCTATTAGACCCGATCTACCTAATGAAAACACCGAAGAAGCCCGACTAGCCGTCAAACAGGTTATGAACTTGAAAACGGGAACAGAGTATGTTTTCCGCCAGTTAATATTGCCTTACTTGCAAGACACCTATAACGATCTAATGCAAGCTGTGGATGGTGCTGACTTAGTTATTACTCATCCTCTAAGTTTTAGTGGCGCTTTATTAGTTCAGAAAATAGGCATAGGTTGGGTTTCTGTCGTACTGTCACCAATCTCTTTATTGTCAGCCTACGATTCATCAGTTTTATCAACAGCATTAGGTGTAATTTCCTTCAACGGTTTACCACCTTTTATCAATCAACTTTTGTTCAAGCTGGCTAAACTTAGCATCCATTCTTGGGGCGAACCAATACAGCAATTCAGAAAGCAATTAGGTTTACCACCAGCTAAAGATCCTTTCTTTACAGACCAAAACTCACCGGATCTAATATTAGCTTTATTTTCTTCAGTTTTTGCTCAACCTCAAATTGACTGGAAAAAACAAATTTGTATTACTGGATTTCCTTTCTACGATCGCCAAACTGAGGAAATATCGCCAGAATTATTAAAATTTATTGAAGCTGGTTCACCGCCAATTGTTTTTACCCTAGGTTCCGCCGCCGTAAATGATGCAGGTAATTTCTACGTTGAAAGTGCGATCGCAGCTAAACAATTAGGATGCCGTGCAGTGTTGCTAATTGGCAAAGACGATCGCAATCAATTACCAAAAAATTTATTATCAGCAGATATTGTTGCTTTCAACTACGCGCCTTACTCTAAAATATTTTCCTACGCCTCAGTTATCGTGCATCAAGGTGGGATTGGCACGACTGCCGAAGCCTTGAGATCCGGTCGTCCTATGCTAGTTATGCCTTATAGTCACGATCAACCAGATAACGCCGCCCGTGCAGAGCGGTTAGGTGTAGCACGAATTATTCAACGTAGCAATTATCAAGCAATCGCTGTAGCATCCGAGTTAAAACAGCTATTAAACGAGCCAAAATACGCCCAACAAGCGGCGTTAGTAGGACAGCAAATTCGCGCAGAAAATGGCGTAAAAGTAGCTTGCGATCGCATTGAAGCGTATTTGAGTAAATAAAGTGCGATCGCGCCCATTATCAAAACCTAAACTTAATCGACATAACTTTGATGTTGATAAAATTAACAAGTGTAAAGTAAAAGTTTTTAATGTCTACGGATATTCAACTAAAAGCTCTATATCGTATTAGCCATCAAACATAGGTCATGCTTCAGCCCATACACCTAGTTTGTATTGATAATCGCACTCTAAATTTGTACGTCGTCTTAGCTGGAGTTACTGAAACCTAGAATTTCAAGTTACACCTAATGGAGAGGTATTTTAATGAATCCGGTTAATTATGCTGCAATGTCTAATCGAGATTTAAAACAATACTTTCTTCAGCATCGGGAAGATAAAACTGCACTTCAGGCGTATCTAGATAGAATCAACAAGCGTCCACGTCAAATCATTACAACCGTAGACAATCCTGACTTTGATACTAAAATTCTAGCTGCCATTGCCGCCAAGATGAATCAGTAGTTTAGTTTCTAAGTGCGATCGCACTTTCAACCCCAATTTATCCTCGTTAAACTCGCCTCAATCCTGGGAAATCTACACACTTCTTAATATTCAAGCGGAAACTACTCAAAACGTTTTAATGTAGGAACTGACCGAGTTAACTTTAAACCGCGATTGCTATCTAGCAGCAATAAAAGATCGTAGTTCCTTAACACAAGGGTAAAAACAGCGATTTGTCAAGTTTGAAGTAACTCAAAAGAAAGTTTACTGGTATCCCGGTCAGGTTTAATACAGTAAAAAATATGATGGGAGTTTAAATAATCGCATGAGTGTTAAGGCCAGTGGTGGAAGCTCAGTTGCGCGTCCGCAACTATATCAAACACTAGCAGTCGCAACAATCAACCAAGCGGAACAACAAGACCGCTTTTTAGAGCGTGGCGAACTGAACGAACTGTCTAACTATTTTGCATCGGGAACAAAACGATTAGAAATTGCCGAGACCTTAAGCAAAAATGCCGAATTAATTGTGTCTCGCGCAGCTAACCGGATCTTTGTTGGTGGTTCGCCAATGGCTTACTTAGAAAAGCCAAAGGAAGTAGAACTAGCAACCGTAGGGGCAAAAGACAATTTAAAAACCGGAATGCAATTAGGAAACGTAACCTATGTAGAGAACCGGGGTGGTTTTCTAGAAGGATTGCGATCGCTATTTAATTCCTCTGGCGGCGGTGGTGCTATTCCAGCAAATTTCCGTCCAATTAACGTCTCTCGTTACGGCCCTAGCAATATGCAAAAGTCCTTACGGGACTTAAGTTGGATGCTACGGTACGCTACCTATGCGATCGTTGCTGGCGATCCTAATATTATTGCCGTCAACGTTCGGGGACTAAGAGAAATCATAGAAAATGCTTGCTCTGGTGAAGCCACAATCGTCGCATTACAAGAAATTAAACAAGCATCCTTGTCTTACTTCCGTAAAGATGATGAGGCGACAAATATTGTTAGTCAGTACATGGACGTACTGATTACTGAATTTAAAGCTCCTACCCCTTCAGAAAAAGTTAGACAACGTCCTTCTGGAGATTTGCAAGGGTTGCAGCTACCACAGATATACTTCAACGCCGCCGAGCGTCGCCCCAAATTCGTCATGAAAACGGGCTTGTCCGCCGGAGAAAAGCAAGAAGTAATCAAAGCTGCTTATCGACAAATTTTTGAGCGTGACATTACCCGCGCCTACAGCCAGTCGATATCTAACTTAGAATCCCAAGTTAAAAACGGCGACATCTCCATGAAAGAGTTTGTGCGCCGCGTTGGGAAATCTCCTCTTTACCAAAAACAATTTTTCCAACCTTTTATCAATAGTCGCGCTCTAGAGCTTGCTTTCCGCCACTTTTTAGGCAGAGGGCCTTCTAGTCGTGAGGAAGTACAAAATTACTTCTCTATAGTCTCCAATGGTGGTTTACCCGCTTTAATCGATGCTTTAGTCGATTCTAAAGAGTACGCCGATTACTTTGGCGAAGAAACTGTACCATATTTGCGCGGATTGGGTCAGGAAGCCCAAGAATGTCGCAACTGGGGAGCGCAGCAAGATTTATTAAATTACAGCGCCCCGTTCCGCAAAGTACCGCAGTTTGTTACTTTGTTTGCAGCTTACGAAAAACCTTTGCCAGATCAGCATCCCTATGGTTCGGGCAACGATCCTTTAGAAATTCAATTTGGGGCAATTTTCCCCAAAGAAACCCGCAATCCTAGCACCAGTCCCGCTCCTTTTGGTAAAGATACTAAGCGGATTTTGATTCACCAAGGCCCCGGAATCAACAACCAAAATAGCACTCCTCAAGCGCGAGGAGAGTTCCCAGGATCTTTAGGCCCCAAAGTATTCCGATTAGATCAACTTCCCGGTACTAGCGGCAAAAAAGCCCCCAAAGGAGCCAGTGTTAAATACTCGGAAAGCTCCACCCAAGCGCTAATTAAAGGTGCTTACTTGCAAGTATTTGGGCGGGATGTCTACGAAGGACAGCGCCTAAAAGTCGCAGAAATTAAGCTAGAAAATGGCGAAATTCCAGTCCGGGAGTTTGTACGTCAATTAGCTAAATCGGATCTATTCCGCAAGCTTTATTGGACTTCTTTGTACGTTACCAAAGCTGTTGAGTACATTCATCGCCGCTTATTGGGTCGTCCTACCTATGGCAGAGCGGAAATTAACAGCTACTTTGATATCTGTGCCAAGAAAGGCTTTTACGCCCTAATTGATGCCATAATTGACAGCCCAGAATACAGCGAAGCCTTTGGCGAAGATACCGTTCCTTACGAGCGTTATTTAACTCCTGGTGGTTTAGCATTGCGGAGTCTCCGAGTTGGTAGTATCAATCGAGATATTGTCAGCGCTAAGGTAGACAAAGTCGAAACTCCACGCTTTGTCGAATTGGGCGAAGTCAAGGAAATGCGGACGCAGCCTGACATTCAGTTTCGCGTCAATCAAGGTGTTAATAAGCAGCGCGAACAAACTAAAGTCTTTAAGCTCACCAATACCAGCGACAAGACAGCCTTGAAAACTGCAATTCGGGCAGCCTATCGCCAAGTATTTGAGCGCGACATTGAACCTTACATCACTAAAAACGAGTTTACAGAGTTAGAAAGTAAGCTAGGCAATGGGGAAATTAACGTTAAGGAATTTATCGAAGGTTTGGGTTGCTCAAGTCTCTACATCAAAGAGTTCTACACGCCTTACCCCAACACTAAGGTAATTGAACTCGGAACTAAGCACTTTCTGGGACGCGCCCCCAAAAATCAAGCAGAGATTCGGGAGTACAACCAAATTCTTGCTTCTGCGGGCATTCGCGGCTTCGTGAGTGCGATGGTAAATTGCGCTGAGTACATTGAGATGTTTGGTGAAGATACGATTCCTTACCGTCGCTTCCCAACTCTCCCGGCGGCTAACTTCCCGAATACCGAGAAGTTGTACAACCAGCTAACTAAGCAAAACGACGATTTGGTTGTACCTAGCTTTGAGCCTGTAGAGCCGATGATGGCAACCGATAAGATGCCAATGATGGCAAAAGCAATCGCAGATATGGCGTTTGCAGCCCGTCAAGTTGACCAAAGTAAACCAGCATTTATCGAACTTGGACGTTCCTACAATAACGGTAGCGGTCAATCGGTAGAAGTTGGTGTCGGGACAACTCGCCGCAAACCTGCGCGGATTCATCGCGTTACTAACGGTAACAACGCTGCCGAAACCCAACAAGCAATTAATGCTATCTACTGTCAAGTTATGGATATCTTTAGCGGTCAGGTTCCTGATGGGCTAAGAATTTCTGACCTAGACAGCAAACTGCGCAATGGCGAAATCAATGTTAGAGAATTTGTCCGCACTCTAGCTAGTTCCGATACCTATCGTCGGCGTTTCTATACGCCTTACCCCAATACCAAAGTGATTGAATTTTTATTCCGTCACATTTTGGGTCGCGCTCCTGCTACTCAAGGTGAAATTCGCTCCTACAACAAGCTACTAGCTGATGGCGGCTTAAAAGCAGCCGTAGAAGCAATGGTCGATAGTACCGAATACGCTCAGTATTTTGGTGAAGATGTTGCACCTTATCCTCGTTACCCCTCCTTGCCTGCGGGTAACTACTTAGGCAGCGTCAAAGCGGCCGCAGACTTAGTTAAGCAGTCGTGGTCAGATATGTCACCCTCGTCGCTTACCCAAGGCTCTACGGGGCGCTAAACTGCCTTAAAATTAGCTAACTAAAAAGCTAGGAAAGTGCGATCGCACTTCCTAGCTTTTTTCTTTCTGTACCAGGTCTTGCAATTATCTGACGCTCTAATAAATTAAGAAAGTATGTAATTATTCATCTAAATGAAAAATATATTAAAAAGTGTTACAGCATGAGTCAAAACATGAACAAAATGCAGGAGAATATTTGCGGAAGGTAAATGAGTTTAAAAGTTTGTGTATAGGTTTATGCAAGCGCCTAAAAAGAATTATTGTCTTAATTGCAGTAATAGTTGTGTAGACTACACGCTATTTAGGTAAACTCAGTTAGTTATTAAGCCAGTTTAAAAAATTGGTTCACTTTATTGGAGGAATCGGTTAATGAGTATTGTCACGAAATCCATCGTGAATGCGGATGCCGAAGCTCGCTACCTTAGCCCCGGTGAGCTAGATCGCATCAAGAGCTTTGTTGGTAGTGGAGAGCGCCGCCTGCGGATCGTTCAAGCTTTAACAGAGAACCGCGAACGCATTGTTAAGCAAGCTGGCGACCAGATGTTCCAAAAGCGCCCTGACCTTGTATCTCCCGGTGGAAATGCTTACGGTCAAGAAATGACTGCTACTTGCCTGCGTGACATGGACTACTACTTGCGTTTAATCACCTACGGAGTAGTAGCTGGCGACGTTACACCCATCGAAGAAATTGGTGTTGTAGGCGTTCGCGAAATGTATCGCTCTCTTGGTACTCCCATTGAAGGCGTTGCGGAAGGCATCCGTGCAATGAAAAACGTTGCAACTTCCATGATGTCCGGTGAAGACTCCGCCGAAGCTGGATCTTACTTCGACTACTTAGTCGGTGCTATGCAGTAAGTAGCTGCAAAACTACTCAAAAAATTGCCAAAGGAATCAAGATATGCAAGACGCAATCACTTCAGTAATCAATTCTTCAGACGTTCAAGGTAAGTATCTTGACAACTCCTCCATGGAGAAGCTAAAAGGCTACTTCCAAACTGGCGAACTTCGCGTTCGTGCAGCCAGCACAATCAGCGCTAATGCCGCAGCGATTGTTAAGGAAGCTGTAGCTAAGTCTTTGTTGTACTCGGACATCACTCGTCCCGGTGGAAATATGTACACCACTCGCCGCTATGCTGCTTGCATCCGCGATTTGGATTACTACTTGCGTTATTCGACCTACGCAATGTTAGCTGGAGATCCTTCCATCCTCGACGAACGCGTACTCAACGGATTGAAAGAAACCTATAATTCTTTGGGTGTACCCATCGGTGCAACCGTTCAATCTATCCAAGCAATGAAAGAAGTAACCGCAAGCTTAGTTGGCCCTGATGCTGGCAAAGAAATGGGTGTTTACTTTGACTACATCTGCTCTGGTTTAAGCTAATAGCTGCTACGACTAAATAGCATCTTTATTTGAGGTCTGGGAGTTGATTTGTGAGTGCTAGAAAGTTTGGTCGCTTAAATTGACTAAATCCAGTCAATGAGTGTTAGCGGTCTAGTATTGACGAGTTGACTCCCAGCTTCGATCGATTTATAGATAAAAGTAGAGTAAAAGCGATCGCATAGGGCTTTACTTGCAACCATTGAAATCAAAAATTTTTCTCATCTAGTCATAGGAGATTCTAACCAATGCGAATGTTTAAAATAACTGCTTGCGTTCCTAGTCAAACACGGATTCGCACTCAAAGAGAATTACAAAATACCTATTTTACTAAGTTAGTTCCTTATGAAAACTGGTTTCGCGAACAGCAGCGCATTATGAAAATGGGCGGCAAAATTATGAAAGTTGAATTAGCTACCGGAAAGCCTGGTATGAATACTGGTTTAGCGTAATTACTTTAATTCAAGTAGATTTATTAGTTTTAAGGAGGTGTTATAGCCTCCTTTTTTGGTGCGCTTAGACATAAATTTAAAAGTTATCAGGTGATGCTTGCACTATTGAGCATCAAGTGTCAAACTCCTAATGTCGTGAAGTTCTTTGAGTTGTTGTGGAATTACGCCAATTAATCCCCTTATTTGATACTGCTGCCTCCAAGTGGGCTACTTTGGCCCGGTTATTGCGCTGGCTAACGTTACTTTGGGTATTCATCGGTTTAGCAATCCTATTTTCTGCCTCTTATCCCGTTGGCGTAGCAGAGCTAGATGATGGGTTGTACTACTTCAAGCGACAAATTATTGCCATAATTATTGGCTTAATAATATTTAATTGGATAATACATTCACCTTTGCGCCGAATTTTAAGTATGGCTCATTGGTTTGTATTCCTATTTATGGTGTTGATATTTGCAACTTTAATTCCAGGAATTGGCACCAAGGCGCTTGGTTCGGTTCGGACAATAGCACTTGGTTCCTTTGAGTTGCAGCCTTCAGAGTTAATTAAACCATTTTTAGTCCTGCAAGGCGCTCGTGTTTTTGGGCAATGGCATAAATTGAAATGGCAATCTCGACTAATTTGGCTAAGTATTTTTGCTTTAATTTTAGGGGGAATTTTACTACAGCCAAATTTGAGTACAACGGCATTGTGTGGGATGACTTTGTGGCTAATTGCTCTAGCGGCAGGATTGCCTTACTCTTACTTAGGTTTAACGGCTCTAAGTGGCGCATTTCTGGGAGTTGCCAGTATTAGCTTGCGCGACTATCAAAGGCGACGAGTGATGTCTTTTCTCGATCCCTGGGGAAATGCCCTAAATGATGGGTATCAATTGGTACAAAGCTTACTGGCTATTGGTTCTGGTGGTACTTGGGGGACGGGGTACGGTCTGTCACAGCAAAAATTATTTTATCTGCCAATTCAGTATACAGACTTTATTTTTGCGGTATTTGCTGAAGAATTTGGTTTTGTGGGTTGCGTACTATTTTTAATGCTATTGGTAGTTTATAGCGCGATCGCTCTACTTGTAGCCCTTAAAGCCACAAATGCGGTGCATCGTTTGGTAGCAATTGGCGCAATGATTTTCTTAGTGGGGCAATCATTATTAAATATTGGCGTAGCTGCTGGGGCTTTGCCGACTACCGGGTTGCCTTTGCCTTTAGTTAGTTATGGTGGAAATTCAATTATTGCCAGCTTGCTAATTGCTGGGCTACTAATTCGCGTCGCTAGAGAAAGCAGCGAAGGGCAAGTCGTATCTTTGTCACAGCGTCGGAGCGATCGCCTTTAAAATTATAGTTTTTGCTAACTACGTTAAAATTGAGTAGCGATCGGCATTTCCTGCTTAACGAAGAATGCAAAACTATATATACGAACTAGAACACTTTGCCAATAATTTAGTTACGAGCCAACTAACGCATCTAAATTTGACGAGCATTGCCATTATTTTTACCGCCGGACTCCTTACGAGCCTAACTCCTTGTATGCTGTCGATGCTGCCGATTACGATTGGCTATATTGGCGGCTATGAAACTAAAAACCGCCTCACTGCTGCGATCGCCTCTACTTGGTTTGCTTTAGGTCTTGCTACTACTTTAGCAGCGCTGGGAATCATTGCTGCCTTTGTGGGCAAGGTTTACGGGCAGGTGGGCATAGGCTTACCGATTATTGTCAGTATTATTTCTATTTTGATGGGGTTAAATTTATTAGAAGCATTGCCCCTACAATTACCGTCTTTTGGCGGGATGAATTGGATTTCTAAAGACTTACCCCCAGGATTGCGGTCTTATTTAATTGGCTTAACTTTTGGAGTCGTGGCTTCTCCTTGCAGTACACCAGTTTTAGCAACCTTACTTGCTTGGATTGCCAGCACCAATGATTTAGTTTTAGGTGCAGGTTTGTTGCTAGCTTATACTGCTGGCTACGTTGCGCCCTTAATTTTGGCGGGTACTTTCACCGCCACGATCAAAAAATTGTTAGAGTTACGGCGGTGGTCGGGCTGGATTGCCCCCGCAAGCGGTGCGATACTGGTAGGCTTTGGCGTATTTTCCTTATTATTTCGGCTTCCTTTAGGAATATTTTAAATGACTCTAGATAATGTTCCCGTACCGCAACCTTCTATTTGGTCTGCACCGCAAAGATTTCTAAAGAGAGAATTATTGCCTGTACTTACAGATTTAAGACTGGCAATTTTGCTGCTACTGGCGATCGCGCTTTTTAGTATTAGCGGTACAGTAATTGAGCAAGGGCAATCTGTCGCCTTCTACCAATCCAACTATCCTGAAGATCCTGCTTTATTTGGCTTCCTTAGCTGGAAAGTGTTGCTTGCATCAGGTTTAGACCATGTTTATCGTACTTGGTGGTATTTAGCTTTACTTATTTTATTTGGTGTTAGTTTAACGGCTTGTACTTTTACTAGACAATTGCCAGCTTTAAAAGCTTCGCGCAAGTGGAAGTTTTACGACAAACCCCGTCAGTTTCAAAAATTGGCTTTGAGTGCCGAACTCGATACAGGAACGTTACTAGATTTAACTCAACAACTCAAAAACCGTCGCTATCTAGTATTTGCTGGAGAAAATAATAATTTATATGCCCGAAAAGGCATCGCTGGACGCATCGGGCCAATTGTGGTTCATGTTGGTATCGTAGCCATTTTATTGGGTGGTATTTGGGGCGCAATGACAGGATTCATTGCTCAAGAGATGGTTCCTAGCGGTGACAGTTTTGCGGTTAAAAATATAGTAGATGCAGGACCTTGGGCAGCACCACAAATTCCCCAAGATTGGTCTTTGCGGGTGAATCGTTTTTGGATTGACTACACGCCCAATGGAGGCATCGATCAGTTTTACTCCGATTTATCAGTTTTGGATAAGCAAGGGCAAGAAGTTAAACGGAAAACAATTTTTGTCAACGAACCCTTGCGCTACAAAGGCGTGACTTTGTATCAAACAGATTGGGGAGTTTCTAGCGTTCGCATCCGCGTAAACAAAAGCCCCGTTTTACAATTACCAATGGCTAAATTGAACACTAACGGACAAGGGCGAATTTGGGCGACTTGGATTCCAACAAAAACTGACATGAGTGAAGGTGTTTCGTTGCTGGCTAGAGATTTGCAGGGAATGCTGCTGCTTTACGATGTTAAAGGACAGTTGATATCTACTTTACGCCCCAGAATGTCTACGGAAGTTAACGGTGTAACGCTCTACATTGACGAGATAGTTGGCAGTACGGGGTTGCAAATCAAAGCCGATCCTAGTATTCCGGTTGTTTACACTGGCTTTACTTTATTGATGCTGGGCGTAGTCATGAGCTATGTTTCTCACTCGCAAATTTGGGCTTTGCAGCAAGATGGACGTTTTTATGTAGGTGGAAAGACGAATCGGGCGCAGGTAGGTTTTGAGCAAGAAATACTCGATATTCTAGCTCAACTTACTGCCCAAAAACAGAAAGATGCGGAGGTTAAAACGGAACTTGCATCTAACTGTTAGATGATGTTCTAAAAGGTATGGTTGGATGTAGGGGCGTAATGCTTTGCGCTTCTATACCGCTTTTTGCTAGCTTTTTAAGAAGGGAGAAAATATGTTTTTTATTTTTACGTTAAAAGCTCGTACTTGCCACCGCGTTCTAGGGCGCGCTGGTAAGCTGAACGAGCGTGGATGCGTTGAAGAAAATCTTTAAGCTTTGGATAACTCGTATCTAGGTCTATTTGGGCTGCTGCTGCTTCTAAAGGGAAACTCATTTGGACATCGGCGGCGGTAAATTCTTCGCCTACAAACCAAGTATTTTTAGCAAGTTCGCTTTCTAAATAATCAACGTGAAGCTTAATTTGGGGGGCAACAAATTGGCTAGATGCGCCACTATCTTCTAATCTAAAATTGCCCAGCACAAGTTTCATTACGAGTAGAGGCATTACCGAGCCTTCAGAATAGTGCAACCAATAGTTATATCGCAGCTTTTCGGGTGTTCCTGGTGGAGGTGCGAGTTTACCTTCACCACAGCGCTCTACTAAGTAATCGAGAATTGCTCCCGACTCTGCCAAAGTTTGCCCCTCGTCGGTAATAATTGGAGACTTACCTAGGGGATGTACTTCTTTAAGCTCTGCGGGTGCAAGCATGGTGTTGGGATCGCGTTCGTAGAACTTAATTTCATAATCTAGCCCAAGTTCTTCTAGTAGCCAGAGAATGCGCTGAGAACGAGAATTATTTAAGTGGTGGACAACGATCATGAGATTTCTTTTAGATTGTAGATTTGAAATAATACGATTATTTCAGCTAATTAGAATCTCTCCAGGGTTGACTTCTAGGATTACGCGATCGCCATAATGAATTTGAGGTACAAACGAACTTACTAAAACTTCTACAATTGCCGGATCTTGAAAGTGTCTGATTTTTGTCTCAGGATGAGGATAGTAAACTAATCCTGCGTAAGTAATTTCTTGAAAGATAACTCTACAGGCTGAAAAGGAAAAATCCTCTGCGGGGTATTTTTGATGCCACTTAACAGTTTTGAATGTATATTCTGGCTGCTGGATAGTAAAAGTTTTGGGATTAATAGAGATATTCAATGTACCAGGGAAAAAAGCGCTCAGATCGAGACTTAACTTTTGAAAAAAAGGGGTTTGCATCTCTATAGTCCCTTTGGGGTAAGGGCTATCGCTTGCTATTCCTGAAGCTACTTGATGCCCGCGCTCAATAATTCCCCTAACAGTCTGCCATTTTTGCATTATCTGGGCGCACCTCCAACTTTCTTGAGCAACGCCAGTATTTTTAATTCGCCTTCTGATGACGTACTTCAATTACTGTATGGACGTTACCTCGTGGGGAATAATCGCCTTTAACGTGAACTTCTAGAGGATCGCAGGCAGCTACAAAGTCATCTAAAATTTGGTTAATCGATTCTTCGTGAGAAATATAGCGATCGCGATAACTATTGATGTACAACTTAATTGCCTTTAATTCCACAACTAAGCGATCGGGAACGTAGGTAATATAAATTGTGGCAAAGTCAGGATAGCCAGAAAACGGACACTTACAAGTAAATTCCGGCAAGGTAATATGAATGTCGTACCTGCGCCCTATACGCGGATTTGGAAAAGTAATTAATTTGCCTTTAGCAATCTCGCGTTCGCCGTACTTCATTTCTGTTGTGGGCGGTTGATTTTCTGCGCCTAATTCTGGCATAAATAAAGAGTCATTAGTCATCAGATTAATTGCTACTCTCCCAGTCTGGACAATTGCTATCTTCCCAACCATAAGGGTGCATTCCACAGACTAATAAGCTGCCGTTATAAACTTGTCCGTGATAGTTGTAACAACCTCTGCAAGCCGGGTGTCTAGTTTCTGTAGGTTCGACTAAATGAGGAAATGGTTGTTCAAGATCGCTCATCACGTCTTCGAGATCGGTGTAAACATCAAATAGTGGTTCTGCCCATTCCTGCAAATACAAATCAAATTCTGTAGTTATTGTGTTTTGCACTTGGGACGCGATCGCATCTGACATTTCAAAAAATGATTCTACTATTTCGGTGACTCCTACAAAGAAATTTTCTACTTCATCGGTCACATCTTCAACAATTTCTAAAAGATCCTTTTGCCAGTTTTCCATACGCTTTTAAGCGTTTTTTATGATAAAAAGTTTTATTTAGTGACTTTCGCCCTATTCTATATATAGCGAATGCCCACAAGATGTGGTTTTAAATTTACTTTACTTATCGCGCTTAAGATTTTTTAGTTCTTCTTGCAGCCCCATTACTTGCTGGCGCAAATTGTCTACATCTTGGGCTTGTTCTGGAGTAGTAGCGCTTTCGTCTTCGGAAATAATTTCTATACGGCGGGGTTCTGTGGGGGTATTGATTGGTTCGGGATTAGGCACTTGGGCAGTTTGTTGAGCCTTTTGCATCATATCTTCAACAAACTTTTTTGCTTCTTCAGTGGTCATTTCACCGCGAGAAACCATATCGTCGGCTAATTTTTGGGCTTGTAGTCTCAGTTCTGCTACTTTTCCCCCTGCTTTTTCGCCAGCGTAAGAAGCTAGACCAACGCCGAGATAAAAAGCTTTTTGTACAATATCTCCAAAACCAGGCATGGCAGTTTCTGCTCTCTTAAAAACTAGGGAACCCGGAAACCACGCCTACCACAAGCATCCTGTATTGCTGCTACCTTCCGGTCCTGACAAGATTTAGGTGTTGCGATCGCATGGATCCAGGTCTAAACTCAATATAGCATTTTTAGCGCCTGTAGCAATTGAGGAAAAAGATTATTTGCCTTATTCTGGACGCTGGACGATTTTTTCCCACAACCGCCGCCTACTTCCCGATTCAATCCCAAATAAGCGGACATAATCGTTCTCATGCTCGGTTAAACAAGATTCTAAAGCAATTATCGCCTCCGATTCTCCCACCACTACCGAACCGTAACTTTGCCAAGAATTAGTCTTAAATCGGCGTTTATCAACAAATTCAAGCCCAATATGATGACCTTGGGCTAAATCTGTTCGCATCCGTTCTAGGGTTTCTAAGCCAATACGGGTTACTAAGACTTCATTATGACGGTTGGGATCGACATGGGTATTATGATGGGCGCTTTGGTTTGGGTAAACAAAGCGATTGTTAGTAGGATTAGGATTTTCTGCTACAGGTGTAGGGGCAAGCTTGGGTATAGATATAGGTTTAGGTGCAGGTGAAGGTGTCAGTTCTAGGCGATCGCGCGTTTCTGACCCATTAATGGAGGTATTATAATGCGCGCTTTGGATTGGGTAAGCAAATTGATTGGTAATAGGAGTAGGATCTTGCTGTACTGGTTTAGATGCAGGCACAGGGGTAGGTTCTGGGCGATCGCGCATTTCGAGCGCAGGGAAACTTTTATCCTGTAACGCTTGATTGTACTCTCTTACCAAACCAGAATTTTCTACTCTTTGCTGTTCTTTTACCATCAAGTTGCCGTACTCAATCAAGCGCGGTAGTTGGAAATTGGGTTTAGCAAAAGTTGGCGCTCCTTCGGTGCTGTTAACTACGCGCAGCGAAACTTTCTCAAAACCCGTAGTGTGGATAAAGTCGCGGATTTGTTCGTCATAAATGCGCGACCGCAATGCACTAAAAAAGTCTACGGGCTGATTGAGAAAAGTATCTACAAGTTTCTCTATATCTCGCTTCGGCAATCCATCCGACTCAAATATACCGCCAACAATCCCAATTTTGTCATCGCGATTGGGTTCCCAAAAGAATTTCTCCATGCGTCCATCCCGAATTAAAGGGGCGTACAGAGTCGAAAAATCATTCCCTGTAACAATAATTGGTATCCGTTGCAGGGGTGTAGAGTCGTAAGATCCAGGCAACTGTACATCGGTGGGGTTGTCGGCAATATTCATCAACGTGCCATTAACTAGCTGAGTATTGACCGTATATTGAGTACCGCGATCAAATCTTCCCGCTCCTGCATCCAAGTCATTAATCATCAAGACGCACATTTTGCCCCGCACCTTACTTAGTTCCGAAGCTTCTCGATAGCGCAGTCTAACCAATCGCCCCGGATCTCCCGCATCGGGACTTTCTAATTCCCCGGCGGACATATGAATTGCCTCAATGCCCATGCGTTCAAATACTAATTCGCATTGAAAGGATTTACCTTCACCTTTGCGCCCGTGAATGCCCAAAATGAGCGGTACGCGCACCCCAGGAAGTTCTAAAAAGTTCTTGGTAATGTGGACGGCAAGTTTATCTAAAAAGCTAGGAGAAATGTAGTAGCTCATAATTATTATTGTTGAATAGTGCGATCGAGTTCTTAGGAAAAATCAGGAATTGGGGGATCTGGCTCCCAAGCCCAACGGCAACAAAGCGGGAAGAATAGCGATACCCGCTTTTACCTCCCCATCAGGGGACGAGTTGCCTCTGCCAAACCCCCTGCAAAAGGGTCTTATCTCTGGGCGTTCAGTTTTCGGAAAGCCAACTTGATAAGTCTCCCTTTTTACACAGTAAATAAGAGAGGCAGACAAGTCCACCTCTCCTAGGTTAGGAAGCAACAGTTGATTACTTCCTGATTATTTTTTCAAAATGAAGCTTTGCTTTCTAGCGAGGCTTGTGAACGATAAAGCTAAGAATTTGGCATTGCTTAACGTTGTCAAAACCAACTACGCGGATGTAGCAGTTGGAATATTCGGCGCGACAAGCACGAACTTCGCTCAATACTTCTTCAGGAGTTCTAGCATTGAATAAAGGTAGCTTCCACATTGTCCAATACAATTCGGTTGGATCGGAAACTTCGTTAAATTCAATAGCTGGGAAATAACCCTGAGTCAAAATGTACTGAACTTGTCTATTTATCTGAGCGTCAGATAAAGGGGGCAAATAAGACAGAGTTTCAAAGCGACGCTCTTTTGGTAGAGTTTGCATGACTTAAAATCGTGGGGATAAGGGGATAAATTGTCTTCCCCTTCTTTAACAGAAGGAGATTATTGCTTGGGGTCAAATCAACTAGATTGATTATCCGGTTGAGCTTCGGTGCTTGGCGTTTGAGTCAGGCTGGAGGTTGATATATCTAACTGGGTGATTCGCTCTAGCTGCTGGCGGCGATGTTCCATATTAGCTTGGGCGATTCCTGTGCAAACCATCTCTGGCAAAAAGTCTGTTACTTCTTGCGCCAAGTGTTCTCTCACAGTCAAAATTCGCATCGCCAAAGCTTGTTTTTCTTGAAACAACGCTTGAATGTACGCTTCTCCATCTTGGATTTTTTCTCTAGAGGAAAAGTGATGCAACCAAAACCCCAAAGGTGGATCGGTTTCACTCAATTGAGCTAGGACTACTTTTACTGCCTGATAAGTCAAATAGCTTTGTAGTGTCTTAGCTGTATCTTTCGCAATTTGTTTGAGATTCATACCAGCGCCCCAGCCCTAAAGGTAGTGATGTATGAGCTATTAAGTTAACTTAACTCAAAACTCCCTAGCTCCTACAATTAGCTACTCATCAAACGGTATCCATTGCCTCGAACTCGAACTTGATTTCTTTCCATAGTTCGGCAGCAACAGCAAGTTCAGGCGACCACTTACAAGCTTCGCGGATAATGTCATTACCTTCACGAGCTAGGCTACGTCCTTCGTTACGAGCTTGAACGCAAGCTTCCAAAGCTACACGGTTAGCAGTTGCACCAGGCGCATTACCCCAAGGGTGTCCAAGAGTTCCGCCACCAAACTGTAGTACGGAGTCATCGCCGAAAATTTCCAATAGGGCGGGCATATGCCAAATGTGGATACCGCCAGAAGCAACTGCCATTACACCAGGCATAGAAGCCCAGTCTTGAGTGAAGTAAATACCGCGAGATTTGTCTTGTTCAACGTAGTTTTCACGCAACAAGTCAACAAATCCCATCGTGATCCCGCGTTCGCCTTCTAGCTTACCAACAACAGTTCCGGTGTGGATATGATCGCCACCAGACATTCTGAGGGTTTTTGCTAAAACGCGGAAGTGGATACCGTGATTTTTTTGACGGTCAATAACGGCGTGCATTGCGCGGTGAATGTGCAACAAAATACCGTTTTTACGACACCAATGAGCCAAAGTGGTGTTGGCGGTAAAACCTGCCGTTAGGTAGTCGTGCATGACGATGGGCATTTTGAGTTCTTTGGCGTACTCAGCCCGTTCTAGCATCTGTTCGCAGGTGGGGGCGGTAACGTTGAGGTAGTGACCTTTGATTTCCCCAGTTTCTGCTTGGGCTTTGTGGATGGCATCAGCTACAAACAAGAAGCGATCGCGCCATCTTTGGAAAGGAGCAGAGTTGATGTTTTCGTCGTCTTTGGTGAAGTCCAAACCACCGCGCAAACACTCGTATACTGCACGTCCGTAGTTTTTAGCAGATAAACCTAACTTAGGCTTAATCGTACATCCCAATAAAGGACGACCATACTTGTTTAGTTTGTCGCGCTCTACCTGGATACCATGAGGAGGTCCTTGGAAAGTTTTGAGGTAAGCAACGGGAATGCGGAGGTCTTCAAGACGCAAAGCTCGTAATGCTTTAAAACCAAATACGTTACCGACAATGGAGGTCAACATATTTGTTACAGAACCTTCTTCAAACAAGTCTAAAGGATAGGCAACGTAACAAATATACTGGTTGTCTTCACCAGCAACGGGTTCGATGTCATAGCAACGGCCTTTGTAGCGATCTAGGTCGGTAAGCAAGTCTGTCCATACCGTTGTCCAGGTTCCAGTGGAAGATTCTGCTGCTACTGCTGCTCCTGCTTCTTCTGGGGGTACTCCGGGCTGGGGAGTCATACGAAACGCCGCCAAAATGTCTGTGTCTTTAGGCGTATAGTCTGGAGTGTAGTAAGTTAGTCGGTAATCTTTTACACCAGCTTGATAGCCAGTTTTTGCCTGAGTTTTTGTTTGAGAATAAGACATATTTTTCTTCTAAAGAAGTCGATCGCTTTTACTTGCTCGCTTTACAAGCTGTCTCACAATATATCAAGTATTTGATAAGTTAAAATTTTAATTTACTCAACGTAACTATAAGAATATATTATATTTGTTGCTATTTGTTAAAATATAAGGTAATGGTAGACATACCTATTGCCAAAAATACCAATTTAATATTTTTTTAACTCATTGTATAAATAAGAAAATTTGGAGAAGCGGCCATCAGTTTTTGCTGCTAGTCTTTAATTTTTGTTAAGATTGATGCGACTAAATCCGCGATCGCCTTTCCTACCTTGGAGACTACATAAATAATGCTGCGACTAGAACATATCAGTAAAATTTACCCGACAGGCGAAGTTCTCAAAGATGTCAACTGGGAAGTTAAACCAGGCGATCGCACGGGGTTAGTGGGGGTTAACGGTGCTGGTAAATCTACCCAACTCAAAATCATCGCCGGAGAAATGGAACCTACTAGCGGCGAAATTATCCGCCCTGCTAGTCTGCACATAGCTTATTTGACTCAAGAATTTGAAGTAGATCCAACTCGCACGGTAAAAGAAGAATTTTGGCAAGCCTTTGACGAAGCAAACCAAGTCCATCAAGCGTTATCAGAAGTGCATCGGGCGATGGAAAGCGTCGACACCGAACAGTTAGACAAGCTGATCGATAAAATGGATCGCTTGCAAAGGAAATTTGAAGCTTTGGATGGATACGGTTTAGAGGCGCAGATTGAGAAAATTTTGCCAGAAATGGGCTTTGAACAAGCAGATGGCGATCGCTTAGTCAGTGCTTTTAGTGGTGGCTGGCAAATGCGGATGAGTTTGGGCAAAATTTTACTCCAAAAGCCAGACTTATTATTATTGGACGAGCCAACAAACCATTTAGATTTAGAAACAATTGAGTGGTTAGAAAAGTACCTGAAAAAGTTAGCAACTCCGATGGTAATTGTTTCTCACGACAGAGAATTTTTAGATCGTCTCTGCACTCAAGTTGTAGAAACTGAGCGAGGAGTTTCGGCAACTTATTTAGGTAACTATTCGGCTTACTTACAACAAAAGTTTGAGGCTCAAGAAGCACAATTAAGCGCCTACGAACGCCAGCAAAAAGAATTAGAAAAACAACAAGCATTTGTAGATAGATTTAGAGCTAGTGCAACTCGCAGTACCCAAGCAAAAAGCCGAGAAAAACAACTAGATAAAATTGAACGAATCGAAGCGCCTACGGGGGGAATGAGAACCTTACACTTTCGTTTTCCGCCTTCGCCTCGTAGTGGTAGAGAAGTTGCATTAATTGAAGAACTTACTCACACTTATGATGATAAGGTGCTATTTTTAGGAGCAAATTTAACAATAGAAAGAGGCGATCGTATTGCTTTTTTAGGTCCTAATGGTGCAGGTAAATCTACCTTGCTCCGTTTAATTATGGGCTTGGAACCTCCTACCGAAGGTACAGTAAAAATAGGAGATCATAATGTCATACCTGGTTACTTTGAACAAAATCAGGCAGAAGCATTAAATCTTAGTAAAACTGTAATGGAAACTATCCACGACGAAGTACCAGACTGGACTAATGAAGAAGTTAGAACAATTTTAGGAAGATTCTTGTTTAGTGGCGATACCGTATTTAAACAAGTAGGGGCTTTAAGTGGTGGCGAAAAAGCGCGTTTGGCTTTAGCAAAAATGTTGCTACGTCCAGCTAACTTTTTAATTTTAGATGAGCCGACAAATCATTTAGATATTCCGGCTAAAGAAATGTTAGAAGAAGCAATCCAAAACTACGACGGCACGGTAGTTATAGTTTCTCACGATCGCTATTTTATTTCTAAAGTTGCTAACAAAATAGTCGAAATACGCGATGGAGAATTTCGCACCTATCGCGGAGACTATCATTATTATTTAGATAAAATTACTGAAGAAAAAGAACAAGCAATATTGGAAAAAGCCGCCGCCGAAAAAGCCGCAAAAAAAGCCGCTAAAGCTTCGTCAAAGCGTAAATAAATTGGCTGAGTTACGCTTAAAAATTCGGCAAAATAGGACAAAAAGAAAAAATCCAAGAAAATATCACATAAATCCGTAGAAATTTGCTTGCGATAGGTAGCAGGAATGGTATTATTGCGGTGAGTTAAAACTATTAAATAAAGGGCAATATACTTATGACCCAAGCACCTGTTGCTCCTGTGGTGCTAGTCATTTTAGACGGGTGGGGCTACCGCGAGGAAAAGGATGGAAATGCGATCGCGCAAGCAAAAATCCCGATCGTGGATAGCCTCTGGGCTGCCTATCCTCACACCCTAATTAAGACCTCTGGAAAGGCTGTAGGCTTACCAGAGGGACAAATGGGTAACTCTGAAGTGGGACATCTCAATATTGGCGCTGGACGAGTTGTACCGCAAGAATTGGTACGGATTTCGGACGCGGTGGAAGATGGATCGCTGTTGCAAAATCCGGCATTAGTGCAAATATGCAATGAGGTACGCGATCGCAATGGCAAACTGCATTTAATCGGGCTAACTTCCGAAGGTGGCGTACATTCTCATCTGAGCCATTTGTTAGGATTGCTTGACTTAGCCAAAGCTCAAGAAATTAATAAAGTTTGCATTCATGCCATTACTGACGGACGCGATACAAGTCCACATGAAGGTATTGAAGCAATTGAAAAAGTCCAAAAATATATAGATAGTGTTGGTATAGGGCAGATTGTTACTATTAGCGGTCGTTATTATGCTATGGATCGCGATCGCCGTTGGGATAGAGTCCAAAAAGCCTACGATGTCATAACAACCGACGGCGAAGGTAAAAGTTCGGCTTTAGAAGTTCTGCAAGCTTCCTATGCTCAAGAAGTAACCGACGAATTTATTATTCCCACGCGGGTAGCCCCTGGTGCTATTGAACCAGGAGACGGGGTAATATTTTTTAACTTCCGTCCCGATCGCTCAAGACAACTAACTCAGGCATTAGTAAACAAAGAATTTAACGATTTTAAGCGCCAGCAAATCAAGCCTTTATCGTTTGTCACCTTTACTCAATACGAGCCAGATTTGCCCGTAAAAGTTGCCTTTGAACCACAAAACTTAAACAATATTTTGGGAGAAGTAATCTCTCAGCACGGTTTAAAGCAGTTTCGCACTGCCGAAACCGAGAAATACGCTCACGTTACCTATTTTTTTAACGGTGGCTTAGAAGAGCCGTTAGAGGGAGAAGATCGAGAGTTAGTCACCAGTCCAATGGTAGCGACTTACGATCGCGCTCCGGCAATGTCTGCCGAAGCCGTTACCGATATTGCCGCCGCCGCCATTAAAAAACGCATCTATTCGTTAGTTGTAATTAACTACGCTAATCCAGATATGGTAGGGCATACAGGACAAATCCCCGCCACCATTCAGGCATTAGAAACGGTGGATCGATGTTTAGGAAGATTGCTAGAAAGTATTAGCAAAGTTGGCGGAACAGCGCTCGTTACTGCCGATCATGGTAACGCCGAAAGTATGATAGATGATGAGGGCAATCCTTGGACGGCTCATACTACTAACCCCGTACCTTTAATTTTGATTGAAGGCGAAAAGGCAAACATACCTGGACACGGCGCGGAAGTAGAGCTAAGAAAAGATGGCGCGTTAGGAGATATTGCGCCGACAATTCTGCAAATTTTGCAGCTACCGCAACCAGTAGAAATGACTGGACGCTCTTTGATAGAACCAAACCCCTATCAACTGCAAGCAACTCGTACTCCGGTAGAAGTGTCGTTGTAATTGGGCGCGCGATCGCAATTGAGTTAAAATTTGGAAGACTGGCAGGTAGTAAAGCTTGCCAGAACAAACTTTTGGTTAAGGAACTTGTTAAATGACTTTATATAAAATAATCGAAGCAATTTGGTCAATCTCGGCTGTAGGTTTAACGATTTTGGTATTGCTTCATAGTCCTAAAGGCGACGGAATTGGTGCTATTGGCGGACAAGCCCAATTATTTAGCAGTACAAAGAGTGCTGAAAGTACCTTAAATCGTATTACTTGGATACTAACGGTGATTTTTTTGGGATTGTCTTTAGTTTTAAGTGCAAACTGGATTCCTAGATAGCTGATGCTGTGGAAAAATGCGATCGCTACGAGACAAATTTGGCAAAAGTTAAGGCGATCGCAAAAGCAATTATTTATTTGGGGATTGGCTATTGTTACGGGGTTATTAGTAGTTCTAAGTTCTACGGGGTTTAGTTGGGCAAAACCTCCTCCTGTGCTTACCATAAACCAAAGCCATCCTTTACCCTACACTTTAAAGTCATGGCAAGACTCAACAAATAGCGGCGACTACTTCGAGCAAGTAAAGTTAACAGAAGTAGGCTATTTAGTTTGGTCGCAGTTTCCCGTAAAAGTTTATATAGATAATACTCAAGTGCAAACATGGTTGCAGGTAAAAGCCGCCGTTAAAGAGTGGAGTAGTTATTTACCATTGCAGATAGTTGGGCAAAAAGAAATAGCTGATATTGTAATTACCTTCAAGTCTCCGCCGTTAAGAACAACAAACTTATTACGAGCGCGATCGGCTTTAACTCGCTACGAGCTATATACAAAGAAGGTTTCCAACTCTACCTCAGTTTTAGCTCATCGTTGCACAATTATATTAAGCCCAAATCAACCCAGCAAGTACATTAAAGCTGCTGCACTGCACGAATTGGGTCATGCTTTGGGCATTTGGGGGCATAGTACTGCTACTAGCGATGCTTTGTACTTTTCTCAAGTAACAAATCCGCCCAGTCTTTCCCCTAGAGATATCAATACTCTCAAACGAATTTATCAACAACCAACTCGTTTAGGGTGGCAAGTAGCAAGCCAATAAAAACTATACTTTATATGCCTACCCCAACCCGTCGTTGCTCTAAAACTTGACCGTACAACTGCTCCAAGCAAGTAATATTGTAATTAAGTGTATAGCGCTCTAATACTCGCTGTCGGGCTTTTTTGCCTAGCAGGGGTGCTAACTCTGGGTGATCTTGAAATAGTGGTAACAAAGTTCGCAACTGCGATCCGACGCGGCGCGTATTTAATAATACTCCAATGTCTTCTAAAACTTCCCCATCAGCGCCAACATCGGTTGCTAAACAAGCAAGTCCACAAGCCATTGCTTCTAATAAAGACAAAGATAAACCTTCCACTAAAGAAGGCAATATAAACACATCAGCGCCTCTAAGGATTTCAATGCGTCGCTTTTCATCGGCTACAAACCCTAGCCAAATAATGCCACGATCGGAACCGTAAAAAGGTTTTAATGAAGACGTTAACGGGCCATCGCCCACAATTAGCAACTTACTATCTGGCTTCATTTCTGACTGCTTCCAGGCTCTTAGAAGCGCCTCTACGTTCTTTTCCGCCGCTAGTCTTCCTTGGTAGACAAATAAACGCTCGGCGTTAAACTCAGCTTTAATTGCCGAAGCACCAGGAGAATATCTTTGGACATCTACGCCATTGGGAATTACGGCTACATTTTCCGCAGGTACACCTAAACGCGCTAATACTTCCTTCTGGACTTGGGAAAAAACAATTGTGCGATCGTAGTTAACTAAAAATGGCGCGTAAAGTTGGTAGGCTAAAAGCTGCGTTCCTGATTTTAATTTTGCTCCTTTCCCTGCAAACGGCGTATGAAAAGTAGCAACTAGGGGTACGTCTAATTCGGCGCAGATTTCTGGTAAAAGAAAATCTAAGGGCGATAAAGTTAGCGAAGCATGAACCACATCTGGCTTTAGCTGACGCAGAGAATCTGTTAAAACTTTACTTGCTGTAAACGAGGGAATTGTATAAACCTGTGATTTGTAGAGGAAAGGTAGGGAAACTTCCGCACAGTCAGACTCGTTGACTTTACCTGCTTCTTGAGCAAAATGAAGAAAACTTACTTGGTGTCCTCGGTCTAATAAAGCATTGGTAATTTCTCTACCGTAAGTGACATTGCCACAAAATGGTGTTTTTTTTCCAAGCCAAGCAATATGCATTCTTTAAGCACTTTAAGTTTAGAGATATCGGCGATCGCACGTACATCGCCTTTTAGCAATTATGCACAGATATTCAGTAGTAATTATCTACCCAAATTCTGCGAATTTTCTGCTTCTGTACGGCAAATATACCAGGTTAAGACACTCCCTGCGATCGCAATTGCTGCCAAACTTAAAAAAACTGCCTGTAATCCGATAATTGTCTCCGCTACTCCCGCTAAAGCCAACGGCAAAGTCAGGGCAATATTTACTACATTATTTTGCAAACCAAATACTTTACCCCGCATTTGGGGCGGAGTTTCTTGTTGAATGGTGGTTTGCATCGGGATAGCAACTAAAGACGAAAATACGCCCAACAATGCCAGCGCCAACACGGTAATCCACAGTTCTTTAGTAAATATAGATAAAGTAAATAAACAAGCCGCCATGCCGATAGAGCCACAAAAGCTTAACTGTACGTGAGAAAAACGTTGCCCGTAATGCCCTAAAAGCGTTGCTCCAGTAACAACTCCCACGCCACCCGCCGCCAGCAAAAAGCCAAATTGAGACGATTTTAGACCCGGTATTACTTCTGCCATTCTCACCGCCAAAACTGCCAAGGCAGCAAAAATTGAGAATAAAATTACAAGTTGAATTAAAGCGTTACGAATGCGCTTGTTTTCCCCTAAATAGCGGAAACCATCGCGTAAATCTTCAAAAACGTGGTTTTGCTCCTGTTCTGGTTTTGGCTCTTTTTCGCCAGTTTTGAGCAATAGTAATAGTACGCCGGCGATCGCATAACTGCCACCTACTACTAATTCTTTACCGATGCCAACGCCTACCCCTAATTGATTTGTAACATTATCAGCGATCGCAAGTAACGGTTCTCCGACTGCAAACCCAACAATTACTAGAGCCATCATTGTTGTGGTGTACAGCGAGTTAGCCGATAATAGGTGTTTTTCTTCTACTACTAAAGGAATTGCTGCTTGTTCGGCGGGAGCAAAAAACTGTGTCAAGGTAGAAATTAAAAACGATAGTAATAGTAAAATTCCAAAACCTACAGGCAAACCCGCGAAGTCTTGCCAGTCTTGCGTTAGCCATAATAATACTGGAATCGATAATACTAAAATGCCCCGTAAGATATTTGTTGATACTAATACAGTTTTTTTCGACCAGCGATCGACAAATACCCCAGCTAAAGAACCAAATAGCACGGCGGGGATTGTAAAAGCCATCATAATCGCTGATACCCAGCCGCTAATACTTTGATCGCTGGCTTGAAAACGGGTAGAAATAATCGCAATCATCAGCACCAAATAAACTTTATCGGCTAATTGCGAAAAAACTTGCCCGCTCCACATGGTTAAAAAGTTACGATTTTTAAACACTGGGAGAAAACCAGGTTCGCCATCGGTGTTAGATTCTGGAGGAATGTAAGCTAAATCATCCATCGGTGGATTAGCAATAGCTTCCGTACTCTTTGCTAACTCGTTTAATTGTTCTACGGTAGGGACTTTTTCTTCAGACACGCGATCGCTATTTTGGTTAAAAGTGGAATTAGATAAAGGCATTTTTTGATAATTTTTATTCGATGTCTCCAAAGCTGTTTTCTTTGGTTTATTGCTAGACGGGCGATTGGTAGTATTTCTATTACTAGATGAAACTAATTTTGTATTTAAGTCCGGCGGTTGCATCATACTTTTGGGGCGTAAGGCAAGGCAAAATAACTATCAATCAAAGCAGCAGAACGAATTGGGCGATCGAAATGGTACTCGACGTATTGACGTAAAATCTTTTCAATAGATAGCCAACTAGGATTAGACTGTTCTACTTGACTGAGTTCGGCATCGGCTAGTTGCTGCATTAAAGCAAGTTCGTTACTGCTAAAACGAGCATTTAGTTTTGGTAGTGTTTGGGTTATCTGGTAGTTTGTGCTAGTTTCTTTTACCAAAGTAGTTGAAACTGGCTCGGCGCGGTAAACTACAGCTTTATTTTGGGCTTGTAAACTTTTCCAAGCTTCTAAGCTAATTATGCCTCCAGCCGCGATACTAAAACCTACTTGTTCGATAGTGCGATCGCTTTTTTCAGGAATAATTGTTTTTTGAGTTAATTGGCATTGCTGAACTTGGGGGGTGATTCCCGCTAAAGAAAGCAAGTGAAAAACTGCTTGACTCAGATGAGCTAAAACTAAGAACTCCGAATTGTTAGGCAATTGTTCCAAACGTTTAAGATGTTCGTTAAGTAAGCAGAACAATTCTGTTTGGGGCTGTTCGCTCAAAGCTTGACACATAACGATTTCTGCCATGTATTGACAAGCGGCTAATTTACCCAAATCGCGGCTGAGACGGGGGTAAGTTGTAATAGTTTCTGCTTGAGTAATTTTATCGAGCGATCGCCCTTTAGCAATCAATAACTCGTTCACCACAAACAAACTACTTCTACCGCCCAAGCTAGAATTTTGTTTACGCGCACCTGGTGCTACGGCGCGAATCAATCCATATTCTTGTGTCAAAACTGTAACCAGGCGATCGGCTTCACCTAGGGGCATACTTTTAAGATTAATTCCAGTAGCTTTATAGGTTCGACTCATATTTGGCTATTAGCATTGGTGGAAGCTAAATTTTTTTATTAAGTAAACGATTTTAAACTTAGTCTTTCTCCACAGTATCGCGTTGGCGGAGTAAATCGACACCACGAGATGTACCTAAACGAGTTGCGCCAGCTACTACCAAATCCAAAGCTTGCTCAATTTTGAGAATCCCGCCAGATGCTTTGATTCCTACCCGCTCTTTTGCTAATTCGTAAAGTGACTTTACATCTGCGACTGTTGCTCCCCCATTCCAGCCTGTACTTGTTTTTAAAAATGTTACGCCTGCATCCATACATAATTCCGCAGCAAGGCGCTTTTCGGCATCCGTCAGCAGGGTAGTTTCTAAGATTGCCTTAACTGTAACGTCTGTTTCTTCACATATTTGAGCAATTTCTCGGTGTACTTCTTCAGTTTTGCCGATTTTTAACCAACCTAAGTTAATTACTATATCTAGCTCCGTTGCACCATTTTCTACAGCTTCTCGCGCTTCGTAAAGCTTGGTATTGGAGGTATTAGCGCCACTAGGAAAGCCGATTACGGTACATACTTTCGGATTTTTCCTTTGGAGTAATTCGGCAGCTAGGCGCACATAACAGGGATATATGCAAACCGCCGCAAACTGATATCTATCCGCTTCCTGGCAAAGTTTCTCTATTTGCTCTGGCGTTGCGAGGGGATTGAGCAAAGTGTGATCGATTAAAGGAGCAATATCAATATCTGAATAATCCACCGCCATTTAGTCGCCTCGCACTGGTATCTTCTTAAGTTCTATCAGAAAACTTAATACAAATTTATTATTTTTTTCATTGAAACTATGAAATCTCAGCTTGTGGGGTTAGTGTAAAACAAATCTGAGGTTTTACAATTTTCACACTCGGCAAAAAATTGATTTCCACTCTTGCGAATTTTCTCTTTACTATTGCAAGTTTGACAAAAAATATTAATTGGTGTATTACCTTCGCATTCTAAGCATTTAAAATAGTAGCCATATTTGCCAGATGTTACACATAAATTAGTTTTGTTGCATTGACGACAGGAATAATTACTTACGCTCTAAGCGATTGCTTAACTAGGTTTAGAAATTACCGGACTAGGGATAGATGGACTTTCAGCTTTAACTTGAATTACTATTTTTTTATCTGGTGGAGAGGTTTGTACATTAGGTTTAGGTATAGCTTCTGCTTCAGTCTTACGACATAAGGGTTTATGCTCTTTTAGTAGAAACTGAACAACTTTATTTACGTCATCTTTACTAAATGAACGCCCCGTGCTGTTTAAATTGAAGAAACTACTCTCTTTTTGTTGTTTGACCTGAAGCGATCGCACTCGATCGCAAATTTGATCGGCTTTACATACTTCCTCTAAAGACATTTTTTTGGGACGATCGATAATACCAGAATCAGATATTGCTACAAGTACATCAATTAGGATTGCTCCAAAATAAGGCTGCATACCTAAAATTTTAGCTAGTAAAACCTCAGCGTGTCGATCTAAATACTTTTTAAGAAAAATACCTTGTATGCGAACTTGAATAATAGGGGATGCCATACCTTGAGCAGTATTGTTAGAGGGTGTTTGAAAAGTTTTGCGGGGTCAGATTTTATGCTAATCGCTTCACCATGATCCTTATCATGGCAAGGTAGATAAACGTCTCTGATGTTTCCGGCAATAATTCGCGCGTCTCTGACT